>WBZX01000411.1_pt1 | contig 39485 bp, 40 predicted proteins | sample 5204211 | NCBI WGS metagenome assembly WBZX01 (sample SAMN12344362, study PRJNA552823) | activated sludge metagenome | biome: Activated sludge suspended growth; feature: Nitrification reactor; material: Wastewater; isolation source: activated sludge from nitrification reactor of wastewater...
ATCAATAGTGATGCGAGCATGGAACTGCCCGTCATCGTGGCGGCAACGGTTGCGCCGATTAAAATGCCGGGCCAGTATTTTTTTCCGCCGGCCAGCAGTGTCGCCAGGGCCAGCCACCCTGGCGGCCATAAAACGACCGTGGTGCCATTGACCGAGAAGAAATACAGGACAACTTTTGTGAGGAGTGCGTAGAGGACAACCAGGCAGAGCTGATTGAAAATTTCCGACCGATACTGTTTGCCTGGCAGATGCACTGGATGCCCACCTCTCGGGAAAGTATTGCCCCTGATTCAGGGGTGCTGCGGTAAGATTTGATGCGGCCGGAAAAAACAGACGGGGTATTCTAAACCATTTGTTCTGCGGTGAACCATGCCAACTTTTCTCGCAGCGTGACAACTTCGCCGATGATCGTGAGGCATGGGGGTTGAAGGCCTGCGGCTTCGACCAGTGCCGGTAGCGTAGCCAGCGTGCCGGTGACGACGCGCTGATGGATGGTCGTGCCTTGCTGGACGATGGCGGCAGGCAGGGTAGAGGGGGATCCGTGATGAATCAATTCGATGCAGATTTCTGCCAGTTTCCCCAGTCCCATGTAAATCACCACGGTCTGGTTGGGGCGTGTCAGGGCCGTCCAATCCAGTTCGATCCGGTCATTGCACAAATGGCCGGTGGCAAATAGCACGGACTGTGCGTAATCGCGGTGTGTGAGCGGGATTCCGGCATAGCTGGAAACGCCATTGGCTGCAGAAATTCCCGGCACGACCTGAAACGGGATGCCATGCTCGGCCAGTTTGTCGATTTCTTCGCCGCCACGGCCGAAAATAAAGGGGTCGCCACCTTTCAGCCTGAGTACCCGCTTGCCGCTTTGGGCCAGCTCGACCAGCAGGTTGTTGATTTCTTCCTGCGGCAGGCTGTGGTTGTTGCTCCGCTTGCCTACATAGATCAGCTCTGCATCCGGCGGCACCATGCTCATTACGCCGTCGGAAACCAGCGCGTCGTAGAGTACGACATCCGCCTGCTGCATCAGGCGTACGGCGCGCAATGTCAATAATTCCGGATCTCCGGGTCCGCCACCTACCAGATACACCTCGCCTGTGCGGTGAGCTGTTTCCGGAATTGGCATCCGGGGTTGGCGGGTCTGCCGACGGTCGCCGACCCGGCTGCGACGGCCACGAAGCGTGACATATGTAGGCTGTTGATCCATGTCTGCAATTTAACCCTAACCAAATCGCCAAAAAATTGATGCGCGTCAAGGAAAGGGAATTATTTTTAAGACATTCTGGTCGTGAATTAAAAGAGAGGTGTTTGTTCTTCTTAATTGCAACCAGAGGGGGGTTTTATCATGAAGCAAAATGTAAAATTAGTTGGTGTGATGTCGATGTCCTTGCTGGCGATGGCGGTTAGCTCTGCCTATGCCGAAGGCAACAAGACGGCTGAAACCCAGTACCAGTCTGCCAGCTCGCCGCTTGCCGGCGAGGAGATGCACCAGAATATCAATCCCAAGGCGCCGCCGATGACGGAGAAGGAGTTTCTCGCGGCCAAGGATATCTATTTTCAACGTTGTGCCGGATGCCACGGCGTGTTGCGCAAGGGCGCGACCGGCAAGCCTCTGACACCCGATAAAACCCTGGTCAACGGCACCGAATACCTCAAGACTTTTATCAAGTACGGTTCGCCTGCCGGTATGCCTAACTGGGGAACCTCGGGCGAGCTGACCGATGCGCAAGTGGACCTGATGGCGCGTTATGTGCAACAGGAACCCCCCACTCCGCCTGAATACGGGATGAAGGAGATGGAGGCAAGCTGGAAGGTTGTTGTTCCGCCGGAACAGCGTCCAAAGAAAAAGGAGAATGGCTACAATCTGGAAAACCTGTTCTCCGTGACTCTGCGCGATGCCGGTCAGATTGCGCTGATCGATGGTGACAGCAAGAAGATCATCAGCATTATCAATACCGGATATGCCGTACATATTTCTCGGATGTCGGCGTCCGGACGTTATTTATACGTAATCGGCCGTGATGCCAAGATCAACATGATCGACCTGTGGATGGCGCAGCCGGATACCGTTGCCGAAATCAAGGTCGGCCTGGAAGCACGGTCGGTGGAAACGTCCAAGTTCAAGGGTTATGAGGACAAGTACGCTGTTGCCGGTACCTATTGGCCGCCTCAGTACGTGCTGATGGAAGGCAGCACCATGAAGCCGCTCAAGATCGTTTCTACCCGCGGTTTGACGGTTGATCCGCAGGAATACCATCCTGAGCCGCGCGTGGCTTCCATCGCGTCTTCCCACTATCGCCCCGAATTCGTGATCAATGCCAAGGAAACCGGCAAGATCATGATGGTGGACTATAGCGACCTGACCAACATGAAGACCACGACTATCGATGCAGCACGTTTCCTGCATGACGGTGGCTTTGATTCGACCGGTCGTTATTTCTTCGTTGCCGCCAATGCTTCCAACAAGGTTGCGGTCGTGGACACCAAGGAAGACAAGCTGGCTGCGCTGGTCGATGTCGGCAAGACGCCGCACCCCGGTCGTGGCGCCAACTTTGTCGATCCCAAATACGGCCCGGTCTGGGCGACCGGCCATCTGGGCGATGAGAGTATTTCGCTGATTGGTTCCGATCCGGTCAACCACAAGGCTCAAGCATGGAAGGTGGTGCGTACTCTCAAGGGGCAGGGTGGCGGTTCGTTGTTCATCAAGACCCATCCCAAGTCGAAGAATGTCTGGGTGGATACGCCCTTGCATCCCGATGCCAAGGTTAGCCAGTCGATTGCAGTGTATGACATCAACAACCTGGACAAGAATTTCGAGACGTTGCCCATCGGTGAATGGGCCGGCTTGGGCGAAGGTGCCAAGCGTATCGTCCAGCCGGAGTACAACAAGGCGGGCGACGAGGTCTGGTTCTCGGTATGGAGTGCCAAGGACAAGGAGTCTGCAATCGTTGTGGTGGACGACAAAACGCGCAAGCTCAAGGCTGTGATCAAGGATCCCCGGTTGATTACGCCGACAGGCAAGTTTAACGTTTACAACACCCAGCACGACGTTTACTGATCATGGTACCGAAAGAAAAAATGCATGAGAAAATCATCATGATCATTTTTTCTGCCGGTACTTCTACTGGTCTATCGGGCGGCATCGGTAACTTTTCAAACATGATGCCGGTGCTGCTGAATGAGGGAGGCGCTGACTGACGATGAATTCGAAACTGTCGCCGGTTGAGCGCTTGCTCGATGGAATCACCGTCTTGCTTACCTCCCAAGCAACGACCCTGCGGGGTGCAAGCCCCGCTTTTTTACAAGGACTGGTTGCTGTGGTTCTGGCAGCCGGTTGTTGCCAGGCGCTGGCTGGAGATGCGGCGCCTGCGCACGAAAGGCAGGTTGAGTTAGTCAACCTGATTCGAAATGATTGCGGTTCATGCCATGGTCTGAGGCTTTCTGGCGGGCTGGGCCCTTCGCTATTGCCGTTAGCGCTTCGCGACAAGCCGCTGCAAAGCCTGAGGCAAACGATATTGCAGGGGCGCCCCGGTACGGCAATGCCGCCGTGGGAGAGATTCGTGAGTGAATCAGAGGCCGACTGGATGGTACGGCAACTATTAGTGGGATTGCCAGATGTGCCTTAGAAACATTTTGCTCGTTTTATGGCTGCTGCTTGCGGGCTGTGCCACCGTCAATTTGCGCGGTACCGGCGATCTTGGCCTGGTGATCGAGCGCGCAAGTGGCCGAGTACAGGTTGTGGATACCACCCGGCGTAGCGTTATCGGAAAAATCGAAGGGCTGGGCGATTTGTCGCACGCTTCGGTGGTTTATGCGCGCGACGGGCGTTTTGCCTATGTGTTTGGCCGCGACGGCGGGCTGAGCAAGGTCGATCTGCTACGCCAGCGGGTCGAGAAGCGGATCATGCAGGCCGGTAACAGCATAGGCGGGGCGATTTCGCAGGATGGGCGACTAGTCGCGGCGCAGAACTACACGCCGGGCGGCGTCAGGATTTTTGATGCCGAAACGCTGGCGTTGGTGGCCGATATCCCGGCCGAATACGGTAATGGTCAGTTGTCGAAAGTGGTCGGACTGGCAGATGCGCCCGGCAATCGTTTTGTCTTCAGTCTGTTTGATGCCGGTGAAATATGGGTGGCCGATCTTAGCAATCGTGCGAAGCCGGAACTGAAGAAATTCAGGAATATCGGCAAGCAACCTTATGACGGTCTGGTGACACCGAATGGTCGCTATTATCTGGCCGGACTGTTTGGCGAGGATGGATTGGCGCTGATCGATCTGTGGCATCCGGAGCAGGGGAGTCGACGCATCCTTGAGCACTATGGTCGAGGTGAAGAGAAGCTGCCGGTTTACAAGATGCCGCATCTGCGTGGCTGGTCGATTGCCGGCGGCTATGCCTACCTGCCTGCCATCGGTCGGCACGAATTGCTGGTCGTGGAAACGGAGCACTGGCGTGAAGTGACCCGGGTTCCCGTGGCTGGTCAGCCGGTATTTGCCATTGCGCGCCCGGATGGGCGCCAGGTATGGGTGAATTTTGCTTTTCCCGACAACGCTGCGGTGCAGGTGGTCGATACCGAAACCCAGCGCGTCATTCGCACGCTGCAGCCCGGACGAGCGGTGCTGCATTTCGAGTTTACGCCCAGGGGAGAAGCCGTATGGATTTCTTCTCGCGATGACAACCGGGTGATGGTCTACGACACCGCTAGTTTTTCCCTGCTGGCAGAACTGCCAGCAGTTAACCCGAGCGGGATTTTCTTCACGAATCGTGCAGGAAAGACAGGATTCTGAATGAGTGGCTACAACGGTATTGAAATGGGCCTGCTGAATAATTTTCAGCATGCATTTCCGCTGGTCAGCCGCCCGTTCGAGGCGATAGGCAGAAGGATGGGGCTTGCTGAAGGCGAAGTCATCAGGCATTTTGAGAAGCTTGCCGAAGATGGCGCGATCAGCCGCATCGGGCCTGTGTTCAGCCCCAATTGTATCGGCGTCAGCACGCTTGCGGCGCTGGCTGTTCCGGCGGCGCTGGTCGATGAGTGCGCGGCGTGGCTCAATACCTTGCCGCAAATCAATCACAACTACGAGCGCGAGCACGATTATAATTTGTGGTTCGTTGCGGCGGCTCAGGACCAGGCGCAACTGGATGCCGTACTGGAACTGATTGCCACCCGGACTGCTTGCCCCATGCTGGTACTGCCTTTGGAAGAGCGTTTCCATATTGATCTGGGTTTCAATCTGGTGGATAAGGGGGGGCATGCGCAGCAAACGGCAGGGCTGGATGCGCGTGTGAAATTGAATGTTGTGCAATCCGGGATCGTCGCGGCTCTACAATCCGGCATCAAGCTGACTCCAGAACCTTTTGCTGCGATTGGAACGGATCCGGCGCTGCACGAAGATGAAGTAATCAATCAAATCGTGCTGTGGCGTATGCGTGGCGTCATCAAGCGATTTGGCGTAGTGGTGAGACATCGCGAACTCGGATATCGCGACAATGCGATGGTGGTATGGGACGTGCCGGATGAACGGGTCAGTAGCCTCGGCATGCTCGCAGCGCAGCAGGAAGGGGTCACTTTGTGTTATCGTCGCCCGCGCCGATTGCCGGGCTGGACGTACAACCTGTTTTGCATGGTACATGGGACTGACCGTGACACGGTCAGGAGACAGATCGACCGAATCGCGAAAGGCGCCGGACTGGATGCCTATTCATCACAAACGCTTTTCAGTCGGCGCCGTTTCAAGCAATGTGGCGCGCAATATGTCACCGGGGATTTTCATGGATAGCGTGGACCGCGAGATCATCAATCAATTGCAGGGAGGATTCCCCTTGTGCGATCGACCTTATCTTGTGGTCGCCAAGCGATTGGGAATCACCGAGGAAGCGCTGATCTTGCGTATCGGGCAGATGCTTGAAAACAAGGTGCTGACTCGGTTTGGCCCGATGTACCAGATCGAGCGCATGGGCGGGGCTTTCAGCCTGGCCGCCATGTGCGTGCCCGAGCATGATTTTGAGCGTGTCGCGGCGATCGTCAATGCATTACCGGCCATTGCGCATAATTATGAGCGTCAGCATGAATTCAACATGTGGTTCGTGCTGGCGACCGAAAAGCCCGAGGGAATTGCCGATGCTATCGCCAGAATTGAAGCCGATACAGGCTATCAGGTATTTGATATGCCGAAAGTGCGGGAATACTTCGTCGGACTGAGGCTGGTGGCATGAGCCAGAACTACATTCTTGGCCGGATCGACCGCGAGATCGTGCAGGCGACGCAGGCCGGGCTGCCGCTGGTGTCGCAGCCTTATCACGCGATTGCCGAACAAATCGGCATTACGCCGGAAGAGGTGATGCTGCGACTGCAGGCAATGAAGACGCACGGCGTCATCCGGCGCATTGGCGCGGTCCCCAACCACTATGCGCTGGGGTACCAGGCAAACGGCATGACCGTGTGGGATGTGTTGAATGAGAAGGTCGATGCGCTGGGCGCCGTCATAGGCAAGCTGGATTTTGTGTCGCATTGCTACCGTCGTCCGCGCCGCCTGCCCGGCTGGCGCTACAACCTGTTCGCAATGGTGCATGCGCATGATCGTGCGGAAGTGGAGCAGCGGGCAGACCAAATTGCCGAGCTGCTGGGCGCTGATTGCCGGGCACGAACCATTCTGTACAGCACCCGGATACTGAAGAAAACAGGATTGAGAATTTAATGTTCCGCATCTCCCAATTCATGCAGGAAATCGCCAGGCCGACACCGATCGGCCCCAAGCGCAACCCTCCCGGCCCGGTCGTGATCTGGAATCTGGTGCGTCGCTGCAACCTGACGTGCCAGCATTGCTATTCGATTTCTGCAGACAAGGATTTTCCGGGAGAACTGAGTACGGCTGAGGTTTATGCCGTCATGGACGACCTCAAGACGTTCCGCGTTCCCGTGCTGATTCTTTCCGGCGGCGAACCATTGCTGCGACCGGATATTTTCGATGTCGCGCGCCGTGCCAAGAGCATGGAATTCTATGTCGGGCTGTCCTCCAACGGGACGTTGATCACGCAGGCCAATATCCAGGCTATCGCCGATACCGGGTTCGACTACGTGGGAATCAGTCTGGATGGCATCGAGCAGACGCACGACCGCTTCCGGCGCAAGGATGGCGCATTCAGGGAGTCGATGAACGGCATTCATCTTTGTCGCGATGCCAATATCAAGGTTGGAGTGCGCTTTACATTAACCCAGGATAACGCAAGCGACCTGCCAGCGATGCTGCAACTGGTGGAAGATGAAGGCATCGACAAGTTCTATCTGTCGCATCTTAACTATGCCGGGCGCGGCAACAAGAATCGCCGCAACGACGCCCACATGGAAACGACCCGCAAGGCCATGGATTTGCTGTTCGATACAGCGTGGAGGTATGCCGAGCAAGGCCGGCACAAAGAGTTTGTGACTGGCAACAATGATGCCGATGGTGTCTATCTTCTGCATTGGGTGCGGCGTCATTTTCCGCACGCAGAAGCGCATATCCGGGGCCGATTGACGCAATGGGGCGGCAATAGCAGCGGTGTCAATGTCGCCAATATCGACAACCTGGGGCATGTACACCCCGATACCATGTGGTGGCAATACAGTCTTGGCAACGTGCGGGAGCGGCCGTTCTCGGACATCTGGCAGGATACTACTGACCCGTTGATGGCGGGGCTCAAGGCCGTGCCACGCCAGATCAAGGGGCGTTGCAGCTCTTGCGGATACTTTGATATTTGCGGTGGAAACACCCGGGTGCGGGCGTTGCAACTTACCGGCGACCCATGGCAGGAAGATCCGGCCTGTTATCTGGATGATGCCGAACTCGGCTTGGCCCCGGAGGGTGCGGCGATGAGCTGCGCCAGTGCTTAGCCATGCGCTGGATTCTACTGATATGGAGCATGTGGATGATGGCGGTTGGCGTTGTCAGTGCAGCCGATGCGCTACCGCTCTATCAGCAGAACTGTGCGGCTTGCCATGGTGCAACCCGCCTCGGAGCTTCCGGCCCTGCCTTGTTGCCGGAAAGTCTGAATCGGCTCAAGAAAGCTGACGCGCTTGATACCATCAGGCAAGGTCGGATTGCCACGCGCATGCCAGGTTTCGGCGACAAGCTGACAGCAGATGAGTTGCAGGCGCTGGCCGATTATCTGTACACGCCATTGCCGCATGCGCCAAACTGGGGAGATGCCGAAATCCGCGCATCACGCATCGAGTACCATGCGACCGGTAGCTTGTCGGACAAACCGGCATTTTCGGCGGACATGATGAATCTGTTTATTGTCGTGGAAAGCGGCGATCATCATGCGACCTTGCTGGATGGAGATACGTTCGAGCCGATCAAGCGTTTTGCCACGCATTTTGCCTTGCATGGCGGACCCAAGTTTTCCCCGGATGGACGTTATGTGTATTTTGCTTCGCGCGATGGCTGGATTTCCAAGTTCGACATCTGGAACCTGGAATATGTAGCCGAGATTCGTGCCGGGATCAATACGCGCAACATTGCGGTGTCGAGCGATGGCCGCTATGTGATGGCGGCAAATTATCTGCCGCATACGGTTGCAATTTTCGATGCGCGCGATTTGACGCTCATCAAGACCATTGCGGCAGTGGATGAGAATGGCCATAGTTCGCGTGTTTCTGCTGTTTACGATGCTGCGCCACGCAAGAGTTTTGTGGTTGCACTCAAGGATATCCCGGAATTGTGGGAAGTGAGCTATGACGATCATGCTCCGCCAATTTACCCAGGCTTGGTGCATGACTACAAAATGGCCGAATCCCTTGCCGTTCCCGGCAAGCTGAACCCACGTCGGACTCCACTGGAATCGGTACTGGACGATTTCTTCTTCGATCAGGATTATGTTTACCTGATGGGGACATCGCGTGATGGTCGCGGTCAGGTAGTGAATCTCGATGTGCGCCGCAAGATTGCGGATCTCCCGTTGCCCGGGATGCCACACCTTGGCTCCGGAATTACATGGGACTGGCATGGCAGGCAGGTGCTGGCCACGCCGAATCTCAGGGATAGTCTGGTGTCGGTGATCGATATGAGATCATGGGAGATCGTCAGGCAAATCAAAACGCCAGGACCGGGTTTTTTCATGCGTAGCCATGAAAATACGCGCTATGCGTGGACAGATGTGTTCAATGGCAAAAATAAGGATACGTTGCAGTTGATCGATAAGCGCACTCTGGAAATTGCCGCAACAATCACGCCATCTCCGGGAAAAACTGCCGCTCACGTCGAGTTTACGCGTGATGGCAGATACGCATTGGTGAGCGTCTGGGAAAACGATGGTGCGCTGGTGATCTACGATGCCTCGACATTGCGCGAGATCAAGCGATTGCCCATGAATAAGCCGTCCGGCAAGTATAACGTTTACAACAAAATCAACCGCTCGTCGGGAACCAGTCATTGATGTGCTGGTCGCGCGAAATTTCGCTATGTCGATATTTTTATCTAAAGATGTATTTTTAATATTGATTAAAATAAAAGGCTGTGCTAAATTTTAGATGTATTTTCCATGCATCTTTATACTGATGTGGGCATGATGGGTTGTGCGGCATCGGATTGGGGTGCGGGCAGGAATGGGTCCGCTTGTAGCAATACAGGCGGGAACATGGTGGGGATAGGTTTTGTATCTATTCGCTTTAACTAGAGGGGAGGTTGCAATGAGTACGACATTCACCAAATCAATGGCGAGAAATGTGTTTTACGGGGGGTCGATGTTTTTCTTCCTGCTGTTTCTCGCGTTGTCTTTTGATACCAATCAGGTATTGCCAACACGGGATAATAGCCAGAACCTGACTCCGGCAGTGGAGCGTGGTAAAAAGCTATGGGAGGTTCATAATTGCATCGGTTGCCATACGCTGCTCGGCGAGGGTGCATATTTTGCTCCGGAACTCGGCAATGTGTATACCCGCCGGGGACCTGACTTTATCAAGGCCTGGATCAAGTCGCAGCCGACTGGTGCGCCGGGAAGAAGGCAGATGCCGCAGTTCAATCTGACCGACCAGGAATTGGACGATCTGGTGGAGTTTCTCAAGTATTCATCCGAGATCAACACCAGCAAGTGGCCGCCAAACATTGAAGGCTAATCTGCCAATTTTTATTAGGAGATAACAATCATGCAATACAAGTCTCAGGCAGTGGCGAAGCCTTATTTCATCGCCGCGATAGGCCTGTTTGTTGGGCAAATACTGTTTGGACTCATCATGGGGCTGCAGTATGTGGTGGGAGATTTTCTGTTCCCGGCAATTCCTTTCAATGTTGCGCGCATGGTGCATACCAACTTGTTGATCGTGTGGCTGCTATTCGGGTTTATGGGGGCAACTTATTATTTGATTCCGGAGGAATCGGAAACCGAGTTGTACAGCCCTAAACTGGCGATCGCAATGTTCTGGATATTCCTGATTGCGGGGGCGCTGACCGTACTTGGCTATCTTCTGGTGCCGTATGCCGCGCTTGCCCAGATGACAGGTAATGACCTTCTCAATACCATGGGGCGAGAGTTTCTCGAACAACCGCTGCCAACCAAGCTTGGTATTGTGGTAGTCGCGCTGGCGTTTTTGTTCAACGTAACAATGACAATGCTCAAAGGTCGCAAAACGGCAATCAGTCTGGTGCTTGTTCTGGGCCTGCTGGGTTTGGCTGTGTTCTTCCTGTTCGCGTTTTACAACCCGTCCAATCTGGTCAAGGATAAATTCTACTGGTGGTGGGTTGTGCACCTTTGGGTGGAAGGCGTGTGGGAACTGATCCTGGGTGCAATCCTGGCATTCGTGCTCATCAAGGTAACCGGGGTAGACCGCGAAGTGATCGAAAAGTGGCTGTACGTGATTATCACCATGACGCTTGTTACCGGCATCATCGGTACTGGTCACCACTACTACTGGATTGGTGCTCCGGAATACTGGCAATGGTGGGGTTCGGTCTTTTCCGCGCTGGAGCCGATTCCCTTCTTCATGATGACCGTATTTGCGTTCAACATGGTAAATCGCCGTCGCCGTGAGCATCCGAACAAGGCTGCAGTTCTGTGGGCATTGGGTACTGGCGTTCTGGCTTTCCTCGGCGCTGGCCTGTGGGGCTTCCTGCACACACTGGCACCCGTCAACTACTATACGCACGGTACCCAGATCACGGCAGCACATGGCCACTTGGCGTTTTATGGTGCTTATGTCGCCGTTGTGTTGACGATGATCTCTTACGCAATGCCTATTCTGCGCGGTCGTGCTGCAAATTCGGAAAAGGCGCAAGTGATGGAAATGTGGGCATTCTGGCTGATGAGCATCTCCATGTTCTTTATCACGCTGTTCCTCACCGGCGCAGGCATTCTGCAGGTTTGGCTGCAGCGAGTATCGACTACACCGATGAGTTTCATGGCAGTTCAGGATCAGGTATCGCTTTTCTACTGGCTGCGCGAAGGCACCGGTGTGGTGTTCCTGATTGGCCTGATTATCTATATCAGCAGTTTCTTCGTAAAAGGAGAGACCAAGGCTGTCACTGCTGCTTGATATAATTAGTTGAAAATGAAGATGGGAGAGAGTTTCTTGTCTCTCCCATTTTTATTTGGGTATACGTTTTTGTGAGTGTGATATGAATAAATCCGCGACCCTGGTCGAAGCGCTTGATACGGTGGCAATGCCATCGCCAAAGCACGATGATGCATTACCGGGCGATCTGGCGATCTGGATTTTTATCCTTGCCGAAATGCTTGCATTCGGCGTTCTGTTTGTCGCCTATGCGTTTACCCGGGCGCACAATGTCGAGTTGTTCAACGAATCTCAATTGACGCTCAACCGTACTGCGGGAGTGATCAATACGCTGGTGCTGATTACCAGCAGTTATTTTGTCGTGCAGGGCGTTTACGCTATCAAGCGCGGCCTTTCCGCGCCATGCGCCTATTGGCTGAGTGGAGCGTTCCTGCTGGGTGGCGTATTTGTTGCCATCAAGATGGTGGAGTTCCATGACAAATTTGTCGCCGGAATTACCCTGAGCACCAATACTTTTTACATGTTTTATCTGGCGCTGACATTTTTCCATTTCATGCATGTACTGATGGGCATGATTATTCTGGCTTTTGTCATCGCCAAGGCGAGGCGGGGTGGATACAGCAGGCTTGACCATGTGGGCGTTGAAACCGGGGCCTCGTTCTGGCACATGGTAGACTTGTTATGGATCATTCTTTTTCCACTTGTTTACGTGATTCGCTGAGATGAATATGATCAAGACCAATATGCAATCGAGCAGATTTTCCACCGGGATCTGGCTGGTTCTGGTGGTGCTGACCGTGGTGACGTTCAGGATCGGTGAAGCCGGACTGTCCGGCAGCAATATCATGCTGACGCTACTGCTGATTGCCATGATCAAGGGACAGATGGTTGCCAACTATTTCATGGGGCTGAGATACGTGAAGTTCTGGTGGCGAGCCATTGTTTTCGCCTATTTTCTGATCGTTGGCGGCATGATTGCCATTGCCTATCTGATCGGTCTCAAATAACGCAGGAGCGACAGCATGAGATCTCTATCCATGGCACCCGATACGGAGCCAACGCCCGTGACCAATTCACCGTACTATCACGCGCAGGGCAATGAAATCGAATTGTTTGAGCGGGCCTGGCGCAACCGGCTGCCGCTACTGATCAAGGGGCCGACTGGCTGTGGCAAGACGCGGTTTGTTGCGCACATGGCCGCGCAGCTTGGCTTGCCGCTCTACACCGTTGCCTGCCATGACGATCTGACGGCCGCTGATCTGGTCGGTCGCCACCTGATCGGCGATGGACAGACGATCTGGTCGGATGGTCCATTGACCCGCGCGGTACGCGAAGGCGGCATCTGCTATCTGGACGAGGTGGTGGAAGCACGCAAGGATACAACCGTCGTGCTGCACCCGCTTGCAGACGACAGGCGCATGCTGCCGATCGATCGTACCGGTGAAATGCTCGCCGCACCGCCATCTTTCATGCTGGTCGTGTCATATAACCCCGGTTACCAGAACTTTCTCAAGGGCATGAAGCCCTCGACGCGACAGCGCTTTGTTTCGCTGGCGTTCGATTTCCCTACCCCGGCGCATGAAGAAGCGATCCTGGTTGGCGAAACCGGTATTGATTCAATTCAGGCCAAGCGGCTCGTGTCGATTGCCAGCGCTTTTCGCGCATTGCGCGACCACGATCTGGAAGAAGTTGCCAGCACGCGTCTGTTGGTCTATGCCGCGACTCTGATAAAGGATGGCTGCGATCCCTCTCTGGCATGTCGTGCCGCGTTGGTGGAAACGCTGACCGACGATCCCGATACTGCAGTCGCCTTACGCGAGGTGATCGATGCGACTTTCGGAAAATGACAACGATCAGCCGCTAGCCATTGCGGCCGAGTGCCTTTATCTTGCCAATCTGACGGTGGCTCCGGTGCTGGGTTTTGTCGTGCTGCTGTGGCTCTATCGTGCCCGGATTGCCCATGCTTCGCCGCTTGCCAGATGCCATCTGCGCCAGGCGCTTTTCGGCAGTGTGTGGGCCGGCGTGCTTCTGGTACTGCTGAATGCCATCATTTTGCTGCTGGGAGGCTACCGTTCGCCTTATACGATCATTACCCTGATTCTGTATTTTTTCAGCGTGCATTCCGCACTGATACTACTCGGGATGGTCGGCTTCTCGCGCGCGCTTGCCGGTAAAAGCTTCGTATATCCGTTGATCGGGATACGCGGTGACGGTAAGAGCCCGTTTCAGTAGAAAACAAAAGATGCGTTTGAATCCAATAGGGATGGATGCAAGCTTCGCAACGTCGCAGGCACCCTGCTGCATTCAAACTCTCCGGGGCGATCATGCTTTGCCCGCATGTTGTTTACCGATTGTTAGAATCGACCAAGCCTCACCCATCGCGCCTTGCACGGCCAACAGAGTATGACAGCCGCATATTTGTTTTCAAATGAAACAGGCTCTAATCTGCAATCCCGCAGACGCCTGTTTCAGGGCGGCTTCTTTATTCTGTTTGTGCTGGCGCCGGTATTCGACCTGTTCCGGCTGGATCTTGATCTGCACCATTTCATCATCTTCGGCTACAACTGGACGTTAGGCATCGATGCATTGATCGCTCACCAGATTACGCCGTTACAGGCCGGATTCAATATTTTCCTCCGGGGATTCCTGCCTGTGGTCGTTTTTGCTGCTGCATTCATTTTCATCGCATGGAAATACGGCCGTCTTTATTGCGGCTGGCTGTGCCCGCACTTCTCTGTCGTCGAGACGGTCAACCGGATGATGCGTCGCGTGATTGGCAAACACAGCATCTGGGACAAGGAAACCCTGCCGGAACAGGATAAAGGCGCACAGCCGATAAAGCGCAACCGGCTATGGTGGCTGGTGTTGTTGCCACTGGTGCTGGTGTTTTCGTTGGTGTGGGCAACGGCACTGCTGACCTATTTGCTGCCCCCCATGGAAGTCTACGGCAATCTCTGGCACGGTACGCTGACGCGAAATCAGGCTTTGTTCATCGGCGTAGGGAGCGGGGTGTTTTTTCTTGAATTTACATTGGCTCGCCACCTGTTCTGCCGCTTCGGTTGTGCGGTCGGGCTGTTCCAGAGCCTGGCCTGGATGGCTAACCGCAAGGCTATGGTGGTGACGTTTGACCGCGAGCATGCCAGTGGCTGCCAGGATTGTACCAATGCTTGCGATAACGCCTGCCCGATGCGGCTGAAACCGCGCACAATTAAGCGCCATATGTTTTCGTGCACGCAATGTGCCAGTTGCGTGACGGCTTGTCGCGATGCGCAGGCAGGAACAGCGCAAGGTTCGCTGCTTGAGTGGTCGCAGGGTGTGGCGGCATTGGACAAGGCTGATCGTGCCAAAACGCGGCACGCCATGCACAAACAACCGGTAATAGAGATTGCGAGCGCCTGATCGATGGAAGAATACGTTGGAGGACTCTGGCATAAATGGGTGACGCGAGCTGCCGACCAGCGGCATGAGCAGGCCGCGGTCACGTTGCAGGAAATCGGCAAGACGGCAGGAATATTTTTTCGCGCATTGGGCGGCGATGCCGGTCTTAACCTGTCGGCGGCGCCTGCTACCCGGCATGGCGCGCGCAGACGCTGGCTAGAGCGAATCGCCGGTAGTGGCGAAAAAATAGAGCTCGCCTGGCGCGATGGCGAAACTCTCCGCTTGCCGGAGCGTATCGACCTGTTTCCGGAGCGCGGTTTGAATCGTGATCTCTATTTCTGGCTGGTCGCGCTTTCTGCGGTGGAAGTCGATACGGCTTTGCCGTGGATTGTGCGAAGCCAGCGTGCAACCGGCGCAACACTGGCGCGGTTTCCCGGCTTGGCTCCTCGCTACGATCGGCTGGTGCAGGCGTTACTATTGATGCGCTACCCGCTGGAAAAGCTTCCGGAAGACGAAGCGGTGCAGGAGCGAGCGATCCGCCAAGCGCTACTGAAACCCGGCAGCATAGAGACTTTGCCGTTTGCCAGGCGGCCGTTTCAGCCGGTCCCGCTGTGGCCTCACCCCATGCCGCCAATGGCTGTGACCGGTCGCATTGCGACAGGTGATGGAGCACCGGAACGCGATGCAACAAGCAAGGACGTCGCCAAAAGCCGCCGAAAGCATACAGCCGAACAAACCGAAATGCCCGATGGCAAGGATGGCTTCCTCATGATGTTTCGGGCGGAAAGCCTGTTCTCGTGGACCGAGTACATCAAGGTTAACCGTCCGCAGGATGATGAGGAAGACTCTGCCAATGCTGCGCAGGCAGCAGAGGATATGGATACCCTGACTGTTGCCCGGGATGAGCAGACGAGTGCAGCCAAGCTGCGTTTCGACCTTGATCTGCCGTCGGCGGGTGAGGATGATGTCATTCTTGACCAAGGAATCGCGCTGCCTGAATGGGACTGGAAAAAACAGCGGTTGCAGCCGGATTACTGCCGGCTGCAGGAAATGGTGGCTCGCCAGGCCGAGCCGTGTGCGTTGCCGCAATCGCTGCGTGCAGTAGCCAGACGCTTGCGTAGCCAGTTCCAAACGTTGGCACCCACGCGTAGTTGGCTCAAGGCGCAACCGGATGGTAGCGAAATCGATCTGGATGCCTGGTTGCAATATGAAACTGCCAGATTTGTCGGTCAGCAAGCCGCTGAGCGTGGGCTATACCGTGCGCAGGTAAATCCGCAACGTGATCTGGCCTGTCTGTTACTGGCCGATCTTTCGCTGTCTACCGACGCATATGCTTCGGATCATGCGCGCGTGATCGACGTGATACGCGACAGCTTGTACCTGTTTTCAGAGGCACTTTCCGCGACGGGCGACAGTTTCGCCATGTATGGCTTTTCTTCGCTCAGGCGCAACCATGTGCGTCTGCATCGCCTGAAGCAGTTTGAGGAAAAATATGATGGCACGGTACGCGGGCGTATTGCCGCGATCAAGCCCGGGTATTACACCCGCATGGGTGCGGCGATTCGCCATTCTGCTACGTTGCTGGCCCGGCAACCGCATAATCAGCGTTTGTTGTTGTTGCTGACGGATGGGAAACCGAACGACCTGGACCGCTACGAGGGCCGATATGGCATCGAGGATACGCGCGAGGCCTTGAAGGAGGCCCGGAGCGCAGGAATCCGGGCTTTTTGTGTCACGATCGATACCGAGGCAAATGACTATTTGCCGCATCTGTTTGGTGTTGGTGGTTATGCGGTGATTCACAAGCCAGAGGAACTGCCACGCGAACTCCCTTTGCTATATGCCCAGATGACGCGCTAGGAGGTTGCACTGGTCTTCTGTCAGGGGCAACGCTTGCCAGGACGCGTAGTGCGTACCTGGCAAGGTACAAGGGTGTGTGGTCTCAAGCGTCTGCCGAGATAGCCTCGGTCTGTGCGGTCATCTCGCTTTCCAACTGGATCGCGCGTGGGAACAACACACTATCCTCGCGCCGGATATGTTCTTCCAGGTCGGCATCCAGTCGCGCCATGGCAGAGTAAAGCGCGCTTACATCGGCATCGGTGTCGGGTGTCGGTGTGTAATTTGCGGTCAACTCTCTTAGCTTTTCCAACAGATACATGACGTTGACGTGTTCCGTCTTCATCATGCGGATAGGGTTGGAAACGCTGCCGAAACACGAACCAGGAAGATGCTTTGGATCTTTTTCCAGCTCCCGGATGTATGGGAACAGGATGTGCTCTTCTTTCATCAGGTGTGGCAGAAGGTCTGCCTGCAACTCCATGAAGTAGTGCTCGAATTTATGTGCGATTGGCAACGATTTGAGCTTGATATCGTCAAGCAGATCGGCAATACGATTCAGTTCGGTTCGCGTGAAAACATGATGCGATTGCTCAATATCCGTAATGAGTTCGTTCAAGCTGTCGTGCGATAAATTTTTGTCTGACTGTGAATTCATGATTTAACACCCGTCTGTCTGGTCCGTATATGTGTGAGGGGCCCACTCAGGTGTCAATCTAACAGTTCAATTGGCAAAATTCATTGATTTGAATCAAGCACGAGATAGCCGTTAGAAATCACATTCAAAATTGCGCAAACCGGCGACGTCAATAATTGTGATCTCCTTGCCATGCACCTCGATCAGCCCTGTTTGCTGCAGCTTCAGCATGGTGCGAGAGAGCGTTTCCGGTGCGATGTTGAGCAGTGATGCGATATTGGCCTTGCTTGCCGGTAACATGACACGGCTGGAATCGGCGGCTTCGGCACTAATCTGCAGCAGGTATCCGATGAGGCGCTGCGTACAGGTAAGCAAGGCAACTGATTCGATGTCCTGCACGAGTTGACGATTGCGCACGGATAATCCTGCGAGCATTTTGCGCGAAACGGTATTGTCACGATCGAGCAGGTTGAAGACGACGGCTTTTGGAATCATCAGAAGCTGTGAATCTGCAGTCGTCTGAGCATAGATCGGAAAAAACGGTCGATTAAGAAAAATGACCGCATCGCCGAAACTTTCGCCAGGGCCGATGATTCCGATGATTTTTTCTGTTCCCTGAGGGGCGGTAACAGCCAGCTTTACCTGCCCTGAAATGAGCAGAAACAGGCCATGAGCCGGGTCGCCACGATTAAAGAGTATCTGCCCGCGCGGCGCAGACAAAAACTGGGTTTCTTTCGCAACGTAATCCAGATGTTCGACATTCAACTCGGCAAACAGATGAAATCTTGGAAGAAAGCCAGCGATATTCAGCATATCCATGGAAAATCTTCGTTGAATACTGCCTGATAAAAGTTGGGGTTCATATCACGCCTGCCTGCAGCAGGATGCGCATATTCAATGCACCGACAAGCCGGTTGTCCTGGTTTGTGACTAAAATTGAAGTAACCTTGTTGCGCTCCATCACTTCGGCGGCCTCGGCAGCCAGTTGAGCTGCCCGCATGGTCTTGGGCGACGTTGTCATGACATCGACGATCGGCGTGCGGAGGATGTCGATATCGCTACCCAATGTGCGCCGCAAGTCACCATCAGTGAAAATTCCCAGCACGCGGCCATCATCGTCGATAATCGAGGTGATGCCGATCCCGCCACGAGACATCTCGATCAGGCTGTCGCGTATGCTGGTCTGCAATGTCACCGAGGGAAGATCGCTGTCTTTCAGCATGATGTCCCCGATGGTGAGCAGCAGTCGCCTGCCCAGCGAGCCATGTGGGTGTGTGCTGGCGAAATGTTCGGAAGTAAAGCCGCGCCTGGTCAGCAGGCAAACTGCCAGGGCATCGCCGATGGCCATGGCCAGTGTTGTGCTCGATGTAGGTGTCAACCCTAGCGGGCAAGCCTCTTTCTCCAGATGAGCATCAATGCAGATGTCGGTGTTGCGAGCAAGGGGCGAATCGGGTGCACCGGTCAGGGCGATCGTGCATACCGCATTGCGTTTGAAATAAGGCAGAAGTTCCAGCAGATCGGCGGTTTTCCCGGAGGATGAAATTGCCAGCACGACATCCTGCGAGGAAATCATTCCCAAGTCACCATGACCCGCTTCGGTCGGATGCACAAAAAACGCCGGTGTGCCGGTGCTCGCCAAGGTGGCGGCAATCTTGTGGCCGACATGGCCGGACTTGCCGATTCCCATCACGATGACTTTGCCCGGTGGGCATTTTGAATGGATCAGTTCGACGGCACTGACAAATCCCTGATCCAGTTTGCTGCGCGCACCGAGCAGCGCATCGGCCTCGGCCTCCAGAACGCTCCCCGCAATTTCTATGACCTGTTGCGGGGGCATCTCAGTAGGCAATGCAGGCCTCGCAGACGGTCCCGGTTACATCACGCCGCAAATGTGCTTCACGGAGTGCGACGAATTTTGCCGAGTTCCATGCCTCCATGAACGATTGGGTATTAAGATCTCCCATCGCCCAGTTCGCTTTGGCGTCAAAACAGCAGGCCGAAAGATTGCCGTCCGCCGTCACGTGACCTTCGGTAAAGGCCGACCAGCATGGCAGTGGTTCGCGCAACGCACCGATACGGCCCTGATTACCGGCCGTTGGCCGATACCCCAGTTCTTCCTCGCGCTCGGTGGCAAAGGCGCCCATCGAGTAGAGTGGCAGCCAGTAATGCTGGTCGACGTAAGGAATCACATCCTGGCGCAACCGCTCTTCCATTTTTTCCTGTTGCGTGCCATCGTAACGGATCGACGAAGCATAAAGTCCGGTTTTGTATCCGCCCTGATTGCGAATGTTCCAGGCTGCCTTGATATTTTCGAGCGCTACATAAAAAAGCCGTTTCGAAACCCCCATGATTTCTTCAAACTGAGTTTCGTCGGCTGCGTTGCAAGACCATTTGAGTGAATCCAGACCGGCTTTCATGCATTCTTCCACGGCTTCAGGAAAGGCCATTGATGCATTCGATGTCAGGAATACGTAAGGCATGGCAAGTTCCTGCTTGAGATAGCGGATGCAATCGACCAGCAGTTTGGGATTCATGAAGGATTCGCCAAGATAGAATACGCCGACTTCTTCCACGCCGGCTTCACGCATTTCGCGCGTGACGCGCTTGAACAGATCGAAATCCATATCCCACTTTGGCTGAACCTCGCGATTGCGCAAAGCGCAGAAACCACAGCGATAATTGCAGCGTGGCGATATTTCGATTTTTACGCTTTTGGGTGCCTTGGGTGCAGCGCACATGTATTCGGCAGGAATCAGCGTGATGTGATCAATGCGGTCAGTAATCATGGTAATGATCCTTCGTGGGTGAGGAAGTCGGGGAAGAGCGCGTCATGCCGCGACGGCAATGATGTTTTTTCCTTGCTGGATGGCAAGCCAATCGAGGATGAAATCGGCAACATCGCTGCCTGTGTTGAGATCCAGCACCGGGAGCGTGGTGGACAGGCGCGTATCGCTGGCGACGGCAATCACATGCCGGTCTTCGTTCATCAGTAGCGGAGTACCGCGGCTTGCGCGGAACACCTCAATTTTTGGGATGGTGGCGGACTTGAAACCTTCCACCAGAATCATGTCGGTTGATCGTTGATCCACCTGTTGGGCGAGCTGTTGCAAGGGCAGGCCATCGCCATCGTGCATGTCATCCTCAAGCTCGGTCATGATGACCCAGCGCCTGGAAGAGCCAAGCAACACCTGGGATGCACCTGCTTCGCGCATGCGAAAGCTGTCCTTGCCGGGGCGATCGACATCAAAATCCGCCCTTGCCTGCTTGATGACGGCAACTCTCAAACCATAAGAGCGCAATATCGGGAGAATGGCTTCCATCAGTGTCGTCTTGCCCATCCCGCTGCTGTAGGCGCAAATACCGAGAATGGGGATTGGGTTGCGGGCGTGGCTCATTATTGTGGCGACCTTTCAATCAATGGCTTGAGCGTACTGCATGTCGCACCGCTACCCTGGCGCCGTAGTGCCAGGGTAGGGCGCGATAGGCCTAGAACGTATACATCAGCGTCAACAGAAACTTGTCGGTATCCCGTTTGCGGTTGGCGTTGGTGGTGAGACAGGTGGCGACGGCTCCCGAATAGCAGTCGTCTTCGCGGAAGTTGAAATATTCCAGCTTGCCGCTCCAGTTCTTGTCATAGACGTAAGCTGCTGACAAATCCAGCTCTTTGCCATAACTGCTGCCTGTGAAACTGTTGAAGGCTGCTCCATTGCCTGTGGTTCTGAAATCCCGGTCAGAATCGAACCAGTGATATTCCCCGGCAAGTTGGATGCCGAATATTTTTCCACCAAAGCTCAGGAAAGTATCTTCAATGCCTTCCTTTGGCGTGAGCAGAAACATGTCCGCCCATCCCTGGAACAGGTGGTTGGTACCCAAAGGTGTTTGGAATGCGTACCGGTTAGCTCCGGCAGATTCGCCGTTGCTGGAGAGCAATTCCCGGTCAAGGCGCAGGTACCAGTTGTTCCACGCAGCTCCCGCGCCCAGTCGCCAGTAATGGGCATCGATATTTTCATTGCCGCCACGATAGTCATCCTGCTTGGCATACTCGCCGGTATACAGGATTTTCCATTCGTCATTGAGTTTATGACTGCCATCGGCACGCAAACCCAATGTGCGGCTGGAATTGTCGTCAAAGCCAGTACCGCCGTATGTCGTGTGAGCATTGTTGCTGTACGGGTTCTGGTTATTCAGCGGCATATTCTGGAAGTATCCGTAGCCTGTCAGGCTCTCGGTTGGCGAATATTTCCAGCTTGCATGGGCGATATCCAGATTGCCGCCATTACGGTAGATCGTGTTGATGTGGCGGACGGCTTCAAAGTGGGCGAGATAAATCTCGGTGTCGGGGATGCTCTTGTTTTCGACCGCGATCCCGTCGAAAACCTGCATGACCTGACGGAATTCCACATTACCGATAAAACGTACGTTGTCGAGCTTGACCGACTGGCGGCCAAGGCGAACCTTGGTATCAGGCAGGCCGGTCCATTCCAGGAACAACTGATTGATGCCGGTGTAGTCCGGGTCGGCAACGACAGGATACTTTGCCTTGTCGGCTGGAGTTGCGACACTGCTGCCGAAAACGTTATCCGTGCCGTCATAAAAATGATCGTTCAGCTGGCTGACGTTGATGAGTTGGGCTGCGATACTGAAATTGTTGAATGGCTTGGTTTGCCAGCCAATCAGGCTGCGTAGCGTCCAGGCGTTTGCATTGTCGGCCTTACCGTCCTGGTCCACGCTTTCGTAGCGCAGGCGGAAGTTGGTGAGCGGTTTCCCGCTCATGATAGCCTCACGCAAATCCTGTGGTGCGCTTTGAACAGCCTCTTCAGCAAGCGCAAGCCCCGGCAGGGTAGACAATACGGCACCTACAAGCAGGGACTTGAGCTGTGTTTTCATGATGTTACCTTTCCTTGTGTAACAGTGTTTCTGACTATCGGAACGAGCGCTTGCTGCGCACAATCTGGTATGGGCGTGCGATGTAGCCGAACGGTGCGCTCCATACGTGCACCATGCGGGTGAACGGGAACACCAGGAATACCGTCATACCGAAGAACAAGTGCACCTTGAAAACCGTATCCACCCCCAGCAGCAGTGCTGGGTCGGGTCGCAGGTAGACGATGCTCTGAACCCACTCAGCCAGTGCAATCATCACCTCCGGGTTGCCTTCGTTCGCGTGACCGATGGAAACCGGAATGGTGCACAGTCCCAGGGTTAGCGTCAGCAGCAGCCACGTCAGGATGAATTTATCCGCACCACGGCTGGCAGCAGAAACCCTGTCGTTGAACATGCGGCGCACCCACAGGATGAGCCCACCCACCAATGCGGACAAGCCGAAAATCGAGCCTGCCCAGATGGCGATCATCTGGTGGTCCATATCGCTAACTCCCAGTGCGCGGAAAACGCTATGCGGTGTCAGCAAGCCGACTGCGTGGCCGCCGAAAATCGCCAGAACGCCGATGTGAAACAGGTTGCTGCCCAATCGCAGGTTTGCCTTTGAGAGCAGTTGACTGGAATCGCTTTTCCAGGAGTATTGCTCACGGTCGAAGCGCAGCCAGCTACCGATCAGGAAGACACTGAGTGCGATATACGGGTATACGCCGTAAAGAAAATTGTGCAGGTTCATTTTATTCTCCTTAAGCAGCCAATCGGGTCAGAGTCGCCCGGTTTTCGATGATGGATAGCAGGGGTGCATACGGGCTTTCGGCAGTTCGGAGGTTTTGCCCAAGCACGGTAAACACCTTGCTTGCGTCCGAAAGGAATACCATGGCTTCGTTGTCGTCGAGATAAGCGGCAAACTCGAGGATCAAAGGCAGGTAGTCCGGAAGCTCGTTCGTCACCGATTCAACACCATAGTCCTTGTACAGCTCACCAAGATCGATCAGCGCCGGGCCACGGTTCTTGTCGTCGCCGAACAGATGGTGGGTCAGGTGCAGACTGTTTTCGGCAACCATGTCGAAAGTTTGCACGTAGGCCGCCTGCAGTTCGAGCAACGGCATACTGGCAAGGTAGTCGAGTACCTTGAGCACACCAGCACGCTCGTCGTCATCGATATCGATGCAGCTGCTGGTCTGCTCGCGCAACTCGGGCAGGTGGTCAACCAGCTCTTGGTCCGGATAGTCCAGCAGAACGGACAGCATCTTGTAGATTTGCATGACTTATTCTCCTAGCGTATCGGCCGATGGTGCCGGAGTTCTCGGTTCCATGGATTCTTTACGGCGGCGCGGGAACAGGGTGATCTTGCTGACCCCGGTCGAGCTGTCGTTACCGAAGGTGAAGCCGTTTTGGCCCTGGAATCCGTGGAAGTCATCCAGGCGCTCCTCTTCGTGGCCGGTCGGAACGACAAAGCGGTCTTCGTAATTGGCGATGGCCAGGTAGCGATACATTTCCTTGGCAATATCCTCGGTGATCCCGGCTTTTTCCAGTGCTCGCGTATCGGCAACGCCTTCCACGTGCACCGACCGCTGATAGCTGCGCATCGCAATCAGACGGTTGAGTGCGCTTTCGATCGGAGCTTCCTTGCCTGCGGTCAGCAGATTGGCAAGATACTGGATCGGCAGGCGCATGCTGCCAGATACCGGGATCGCGCCATCCGGACCGACCGGCAGGTTGCCCTGGTCGATTTGCGATTGCACGGGCGACAGTGGCGGCACGTACCACACCATTGGCAAGGTGCGGAATTCCGGGTGCATCGGGAAAGCGATCTTCCAGTCGATCGCCATCTTGTAGATCGGCGATTTTTGAGCGGCAATGATCCAGTCTTCGTTGATGCCCTCTGCACGTGCTGCAGCAATGACCTTGGGATCGTTCGGATCCAGGAAGATCTTGCATTGTGCTTCATACAGATCCTGCTCGTTGGTGGTGCTGGCCAGTTCCTCGATACGGTCTGCATCGTAGAGCATGATGCCGTTGTAGCGGATGCGTCCGACACAAGATTCCGAGCACACCGTCGGCATACCGGATTCCACGCGCGGGTAGCAACCGATACACTTCTCGGCCTTGCCGGATTCCCAGTTGTAGAACACCTTCTTGTACGGGCAGGATGATATGCACATACGCCAGCCGCGGCACTTGTCCTGGTCAACCAGCACGATGCCGTCTTCTTCCCGCTTGTACATCGAGCCGGAAGGGCAGGCCGCTACGCAAGCCGGATTGATGCAGTGGTTGCAGATCCGCGGCAGGTACATGTGGAAAGTGTTTTCGAACTGGCCGTACATTTCCTTCTGGATGTTGTCCAGGTTCTTGTCCAGGCTACGCTTGGCGAATTCACCGGCCAGGTCGTCTTCCCAGTTCGGGCCCCATGTGATTTTCTCGATGGTCTGACCGGTAATCTGGGACACCGGGCGTGCAGTCGGCGTCGCTTCGGAAAGCGGTGCGTTTTGCAGGCGAGCGTAGTTGTAGGTAAACGGCTCGTAGTAGTCGTCGATCTCGGGCAGATCCGGATTGGCAAAGATGTTCATCAGCTTCGATGCCCGGCTGCCGGATTTCAGTTCCAGCTTGCCGTCTTTCAATTCCCAGCCGCCCTTCCATTTTTCCTGGTTTTCCCATTGCTTGGGATAACCGATACCGGGCTTGGATTCGACGTTGTTGAACCAGGCGTATTCCACCCCTTTTCTGTTCGTCCATACATTCTTGCAGGTGACCGAGCATGTGTGGCAGCCGATACACTTGTCCAGGTTGAAGACGAAGGCAAATTGTGCGCGTACTTTCATGAGTTTCTCCTTAATCCTTAGCGCGGGCCGATGCCGACCGGGTTGAGTTGGGCTTCGCGTTCCGGTGTCAACGGACGTTCGAGCCAGTCCACATCCTTGTCTGCGATCTTGTGGATGGCAACCATGGTGTCGCGCTGGCAACCCACCGTGCCGTAGTAGTTAAAGCTGTAGGCCAGCTGTGCGTAGCCGCCGATCATGTTGGTTGGCTTCATGATCACGCGGGTGACGGCATTAAGAATGCCGCCACGCTTGCCGGTCGATGGCGAGCCGGGAACGTTAACGTTCTTTTCCTGAGCGTGATACATCAGCGCCATGCCTTGCGGCAGACGTTGCGATACCACCGCACGGGCCACGGTGGCGCCGTTGTGGTTGACCGCTTCCACCCAGTCGTTGTCTTCGATACCGACCTGCTTGGCATCTGTCTCGGAAATCCAGACATATGGGCCGCCGCGGAACAGGGTCAGCATGCGCAGAGTGTCCTGATAGCTGGAGTGGATGCCCCACTTGGAGTGCGGCGTAATCCAGTTGACCTTCAGGTGCGGCTTGTTGCGAACCGCTTCCGGCAGGTTGTTCAGTTCGTTCAGGTCGACCATGGGCTTGTAGGTGCAGAAGCCTTCACCAAAGTCCAGCATCCACTCGTGATCCTGGTAGAAGTGTGCACGACCGGTCAGGGTGCGGAACGGAATGTGCTCGTGGATATTGGTATAGCCAGCGGTGTACGAAACGGTTTCGGACTCGATGCCGGACCAGGTCGGGGCCGTGATGATCTTGCGCGGCTGTGCCTGGATATCCTTGAACGTGATTTTGTCTTCGTGACGACCGGCATACAGGTGATGATGGTCGATCCCGGTCTTCTTGGACAATGCGCTCCAGGATTTGTGAGCAACTTCGCCGTTGGTTTCGGGCGCCATGCGCATCACTGCATCGCAGACGTAAATGTCTTCTTCCAGCGAAGGCATGCCTTGCGAAATGCCTGGTTCCTTCACCATGGCGTTGTGATGCTTCAGCTCGTTGTATTCCTGGTCGGTATTCCAGTCGATTCCCTTGACGTTGTTGCCCAGCTTGGTCATCAGGGGGCCGATGGCGATGTACTTGCGGTAGGTGTCGCCATAAGTGCGCTCGACCAGCTTGATGATCGCCGCGGTTTTTCCCGGAACCGGCTCGCACTCGCCATCCTTCCACGATTTTACTTCGCCGTAGGGTTGTGCAAGCTCACTGGCCGTATCGTGCTGCATCGGCAGGGCCACCACTTCCTTCTTGGTGCCCAGATGCTTCTCTGCCAGCGCCGAGAAACTCTTGGCGATGGTCTTGAAGATCTGCCAGTCGGACTTGGATTCCCAACCCGGATTGACCGCTTCGGACAGCGGGTGGATGAACGGATGCATGTCCGTGGTGTTGAGGTCGTTCTTCTCGTACCAGGTCGCGGTCGGCAGGATGATGTCGGAATAGGCGCCGGTGGAATTGAGGCGGAAGTTGATGTCCACCATCAGGTCCAGCTTGCCGATCGGCGCATTTTCGTGCCATTTGACTTCCTTGTTGCCCTTGCCCGCACCGGATTCCTGCAGCACGCCGTTTTGCGCCCCCAGCAGATGCTTGAGGAAGTATTCGTGACCCTTGGCCGAGGTGCCGATCAGGTTGGAACGCCAGACGAACATGTTGCGCGGCCAGTTGACCGGATTATCCGGGTCGGCATACGCCACGTCGATTGCGCCCGACTTCATCTGATTGGCAACATACTGCGCCACGCCGGCTTCGTCGGTAGCACCGCTCTTGAATGCTTCTTCTGCCAACTCGATGGGGTTGCGGTTGAAGTTGGGGACAGACGGCAGCCAGCCCATACGGGTTGCCTTGACGTTGTAGTCGGCAATGGTGCTGCCCTTGTTGCGGCGCTTGCCTGCGGGAGAGAGCAGGGAATCGCCGGTGAGGGTTTCGTAACGCCACTGGTCGGTATGGAAATAGAAATAGGAGGTCGAGTTCGTATGACGTGGCGGACGGTGCCAGTCGAGTGCGAAGGCGATCGGTGCCCAGCCTGCTTGCGGACGCAGCTTTTCCTGGCCCACGTAATGTGCCCAGCCGCCGCCGGTCTGACCCACGCAGCCGCAAATATGCAGCAGGTTCATGATCGAGCGGTAGGCAAGGTCGTTGTGGTACCAGTGGTTGATGGCGGCACCCATGATCACCATGGATTTGCCACGGGTCTTGGAGGCGTTGTATGCAAATTCGCGGCCGGTGCGTTCGATGTCGGCAGCCTTGACGCCGGTGACTTTCTCGGCCCATGCCGGGGTGTATGCGACGCTGGCGTCGGCGTAAGAGGTTGCCACGTTGGCGCCGCCCAGGCCGCGGTCGATCCCGTATTGGGAAATCTGCAGATCGAACACGGTTGCGATGAGTGCTTCTTCGCCGTTTGCGAGTTTGATCTTGCGAACCGGTACATTGCGGAACAGCAGGCTTTCTTCGCCGTGTTCGAAATGTGGGAAGCCGACAGATACGACATCGTCGCTGCTGTTGATGCAACTCAGTTGAGCTGTGGTTTCCTGTTGTGCGGCCCCGGCTTTTTCCAGCAGGTTCCATTTGCCATCTTCACCCCAGCGGAAACCGATCGAGCCGTTAGGTGCAACGTAGCTGCCCGTTTTTTCGTCAAATACGATGGTCTTCCACTCAGGGTTGTTGGTTTCGCCCAGAGCGCCTTCGAAGTCGGAAGCACGCAGCAGACGATCGGTGACATAGGCATTATCGTGCTTGCGCAGCATGACTTGCATCGGCATGTCGGTGTACTTGCGGGCGTATTCCTGGAAGTAGGGCTCCTGCTGCTGAATGTAGAATTCCTTGAGGGCAACGTGGCCCATGGCGAGGAATGCTGCGGCGTCGGTCCCTTGCTTGATCGGCATCCACAGATCGGAGAATTTCACGAACTCGGCATAGTCCGGAGCCATGGCAACGATCTTGGCGCCCTTGTAACGCACTTCGGAGGCAAAGTGCGCATCAGGCGTACGCGTCATGGGCAGGTTGGCGCCGGTAATGATGATGTAGGTCGAGTTGTACCAGTCTGCGGATTCCGGCACGTCGGTTTGCTCCCCCCAGGTTTGCGGGCTGGCGGCCGGCAGGTCGCAGTACCAGTCGTAGAAGGAGCCACAGGCGGCGCCGATCAGCGAGAGATAGCGTGCACCGGCAGCGTAGGAGATCATGGACATCGCCGGGATGGGGGAGAAACCGAAAATACGGTCCGGGCCCCATTTCTTGATGGTATATACGTTGGCGGCAGCGATGATTTCGTTGACTTCATCCCAAGTGGTCCGTACGAAGCCGCCCAGGCCGCGCACAGCGGTGTAGGACTTGCGCTTCTTTTCGTCGGCCTGGATGGCTGCCCAGGCTTCGACTGGATCCTTGCCGGATTTGCGTTCTGCGCGGTACAGGTTGAGCAGGCGGCCGCGAATCAGCGGGTGCTTGATACGGTGCGGGCTATACAGGTACCACGAGTAGCTGGCGCCCCGCTGGCAACCACGAGGTTCGTGGTCGGGCAGGTCGTCGCGGGTGCGTGGGTAGTCGGTCTGCTGCATCTCGAAAGATACCAGGCCGTTCTTGACGAAAATCTTCCACGAGCAGCCGCCGGTACAGTTAACACCGTGGGTCGAACGTACGATCTTGTCGTGCTGCCAGCGGTGACGGTAGGCATCTTCCCACTGCCGGTCCTCGTTGGTGACAATGCCATGACCGTTGGAAAATGTTTCCTTGATCTTGTCGAAAAATTTCAGTCTATCCAGAAAGTGACTCATTGCATGCTCCTTGAAGAATTTTGTTATCGCTTAAGGGTTCTTGATTTCGGCGCCTTTGCGCAGGTAGAACCACCAGTTGAGAACCAGGCACAGCGCATAGAATACTGCAAAGCCGTACATGGCAAACTCAGGGGTTCCGTTTTTGATCTGATCGCCGATCACCACTGGGGCAATAAAGGCGCCGTATCCGGCAACGGCAGAAGTCCAGCCCAATACCGGTCCGGCTTGCTGACGATCGTAAATCATCCCGATGGTGCGGAAGGTGCTGCCGTTACCGATACCGCTCGCCAGGAACAAGACCATGAACAAGCCCAGGAACATGGGGAAGAACTGCTCTGGGGTCGCTGAATGATAAGCCTGCATCATGACATAGCCTACTGCTACGGAAGCCATTGCCATTATTGCAGAAATAACCTGCGTGACGATAGAGCCTCCCAGCTTGTCGGAAATCCATCCGCCAATCGGCCGCGCGGCGGCACCGACGAACGGCCCGATCCATGCGTAGGCGAGTACCGTAGGGGCATTCGGGTTAGGTTGCACGTGTTGCAGTACGCCATTGGCATCGGGAATATGGCTGACACCGAAAATCACTTTCATTGCAAGCGGTAGCGCCATTGAAAAGCCGATGAAAGATCCGAAGGTCACAATGTAGAGCGCCGTCATCGACCAGGTGTGCTTGTTGCCGAAGATTGCAAACTGCTTTGCAATGTTTTCCTTCATGGTGCCGAATGCAGCCAGCTTCATGATTATCAATGCGCAAATGATGTCGAGCGACACCGCTACCCACATGTTGATCAGGCCCAAACCGGTCGGTTCAGGCAGGTAGATGTAGAGGATTAAAATGGAAGGAATGAATGCCAGGGTGTAAAGATAGATAATCTTGAGGAAAGCCAATATCGGATTTCCAGCGTCGGGAGACACGGTTTTCAGATTATTCATACCAAACCAGCACAGAACCGAGAGGGGCACCAGAGAGAGTACCCAGGCAAAACCTGCGTTCTGTATCCAGGTCGGGGTACCGGCCGCAATCTTGCCGAAAATCCAGCCGCTGTCCTTATTCAGAATCATGGGGTCGCCGCCAAGCGTGCCGAACAGCCCAACGGTCATGACCAGCGGAATCACGATTTGCATCGTGGTGACGCCAAAATTCCCCAGACCTGCATTCAGGCCCAGTGCCGTTCCCTGCAGCCGTTTTGGAAAGAATGTGCTGATGTTTGACATGGAGCTGGCGAAATTGCCACCGCCCACGCCCGACCAAAGCGCCATGAGCTGGAACGACCAGAGCGGCCATTCCGGATGCTGAAGGACGATCCCTGTGCCAATTGCCGGCGAGAGCAGCATGGCTGTCGTCAGGAAAATGGTGTTGCGCCCCCCTGCCAAACGCACCAGAAACGACGCCGGTATCCGCATGGTGGCGCCGGAGATACCTGCAATCGCGGTCAGCGTGAACAGTTCAGCCTGAGTGAAGGGAAACCCCAGATTCATCATCTGGACGGTGATGACTCCCCACATGCCCCAGACCGCGAACCCGCATAGCAAGGCAGGGACGGAAATCCACAGGTTACGGTAGGCGGTGCGTTTGCCGGTGGATTCCCAGAAGGAGTCCTCTTCAGGCCTCCAGTCGGAGATGTCCGCCCCTTTTGCTGCTGGCGGCGCGGCGGTAGTTGCTTTAGTCGCAGTCATGGTCTTTCTCCTATGTAAATCGTTTGTTATTCCAGCGTGTCTTCTGCCCGTTTTTTGTGCATGACCTCGTGGGTACGAATCTCGGTCCAGTACATCCAGGCCAGCGAAACCCAGACCACCCCGTACATCAGCATGAAGCAGCTCGAACGCACACCTGTCAGATCAACCAGGGCACCGAACATGACTGGCAGGAGGAATCCGCCCAATCCACCGGCTAGTCCGACGATCCCGGATATCACACCGATATTGTGCGGGTAGTCGTCGGAGATGTACTTAAAAACCGAAGCCTTGCCGATTGCCCAGGCAAAGCCCATGGCAAACATGAGCACCGTAAACACGGTTGGTGTCAGACCGATATGAAAGGTTTGTGGCCCGGTGACGGTATGGACGGTAAAGTCGGTTTGCGGATATGACAGGATGAACAGCACAACCCAGGAAAGCCACAGCACCCACCATGTCACTTTATGAGCACCCCATTTGTCAGAGGCCCAACCGCCCAGCGCGCGCAATATGCCACCGGGCAGGGAGAAGCAGGCGGCAAGCAGTGCAGCGGTCTTGATGTCGAAGCCGTACTCGGCGACGTAGTACTTGGTCATCCAGAGCGAAAGCGCGACATAGCCGCCGAAGACAATTGAATAGTATTGGCAGTATTTCCATACGCGCGGGTCGCGGAGCGCGGCAAGCTGCTCGGCGACAGATACGTTCTTGCCTACCTTATGCGTGGAATCCTCGAAAGTGAAAAACCAGAACAGAATTGCCGTGACCAGCATCAATACCGCATAAACCTTGGGCACCATCTGCCAGCCGTAGGCAACCACGATAGAAGGTGCGATCAGTTTGGTCAGTGCGGCGCCGGAATTGCCAGCCCCGAAAATCCCCATCGCCAGCCCCTGCCGGTTTTTTGGAAACCAGCGCGCGCAGTAAGCGATGCCCACGGTAAAGGCACCACCGGCCACGCCCACAAACAGACTGGTCACCAGATAATGCCAATATTCGGTTCCGAGTGAAATCATGTAGATCGGAATGATGGTGGAAACCATCAGTGTGAAAAATACCGGACGGCCGCCAAACTTGTCAGTCATCATGCCAAGCGGTAATCTGATCAATGAGCCGGTCAGCACCGGCATCGCCACCATGATGCCGAATTGGGTTTCGTTGAGGCTCAGCGCCTCCTTGATCGGGATGCCGATAACGGCGAACATCATCCAGATCATGAAGCACACTGTAAACGACAGCGTGCTGGCGGTTAATACAGAAATCTGCTTATAGTTTTGACTCGACATGTCCGTATCTCCATATCCAGATGATAGTGTCTGAATAATAGGTGTGCAGCGCCAGGTTGAATATTCTTCTGAAGGATGGGCGGGAGCTATCCAAAAGGATGATGAGGTATAGTCATAAAGAACTATGTCTTTAACCTTGGCAAGGCTGGGATAATCCTGCATGGCTAAAAAGTTTCCGCTACGCCCCAAACATCCGGAAAGGATTTGCTGGGGATGCGATAAATACTGCTCGGTTAATGACCTGAAGTGTGGCAATGGATCCGACCGTACCCAGCACCCTGCTGAATTATTCGGGGACGACTGGTTTGAGTTTTTTAATCAGGAAGAACCTCAGCCGCCCGCCCCCCCGGAAAACCCCGACACGCCGACCGACAAAGGCTGATTGACAGCATTGATTGTGCAAGCCGGAGTTAACAGGTTGCCCAAAAACGCCGTGATGCCTTCGGCTATTCATTGCTGACGATGAGAAAATTTCTGCCCCATTCGCTTTGCAGGTCTTCGAAACCGGATTTCAGCAGGGTTTTTGGCCTGTTTGGGGTTTGCTGTCCGCCTTTCGGCGATCAGCAGGCGGATTTCGCCCTATGTGGCAGACAGTCGCCAGCCAAACAGCGTCGCCATCCGGGTCAGGTTGTAACAAGCGAAGGTGAAGACGGTTTGCGCCTTCACCTTCGCCAAGCCAATAAACCGGGTTTTGCGCAGACCGCCAATGGTCTTGCTCCACCCAAAAATTTCTTCCACCAACTTGCGCTTCTTCAGGCTGGCCGCATAGCCCGCATGCCGGGTTGTGCGGCCATCGATCGCCGAGCCGGACTGCTTCGCAGCGACATGCGGCGTCACCTTCATCTCGCGCAGCGATTGCACGAAGTCGGCGGTGTCGTAGCCTTTGTCCGCACCCAGCGTGCCGCCTGCCTTGATCGCCCGGGCCGTCATCTGCAGTGCAGCTTCGCGTTCAGCCTTGCCCGTGGCTTGTGTCGTTTCAACATCAACCACCAGGCCGTTACGGTTCTCCATCAGGGCGTGCCCCATGTAGCACAGGCGAGATTTGTCGCCCGTACTCTTTTTGAAGAGCCGTGCCTGATCATCGGTCGCCGAGGCGTGCGTCTCATTGCTGCGCTTCTCGCCTTTGAAGTCCACCGTCGGATTCTTGCCGCCACCTTCGGGCGGCTTACCCGAACCGTCCTTGGGAACAAAGCTCTTCATCGAGGCCCAGGCTTCAATCAGCGTGCCATCCACGGTGAAATGCTCATGCGAGGTCAGCTTCTTCCACTGGTGCCAGGGCAATCACTTTGCCAAAGAATTCATTGTGGACTTCGGGCCAATTTTCGGGAGCGAACCTGGGGAGAGAAACGGCGTGGAGAGAGTGGAAACCGACGGAATCCGAGTGGATTGGCGTTTTGTCGAAGTCCACAAATTTCCGCAGGAGTCCCCGCGAACACGCGGGAGTTGGCGCAAGCAGGCAATAAAAACCCCCAACTGAGAGCAGTTGGGGGTTTTGTTATTGGTGGCCGTAATGGGAAACGAGCGCCCGTCCGGAATGATGCGGAAAATTGCGGATTCCTGCGGATTGCTTCAGGTTTTTGCGGGTCAGTGAATAGCCAGCAATGCCTTGATTTTGGCGCGAACATGCATCATCACGTCAGCAGACACGGTGGCCTTTTTCTTTGCTTTGCGGACTTTCCAGTCCAACGATTTGACTTGGTCAGAGAGGACCGCGCTCGCCACGCCGCTCACCTCGGTTAGCACTTCAAAAGGATGCCATTTAATCTTGGTGCTCATCGGGCAGCAAATCATCAGGTCAGTTTTGCCGTTGTAACTCGCTGGACTGATGACTAGCGCCGGTCGGTGGCCAGCCTGCTCATGACCGGCTTGTGGGTCAAACTCCAGCCAGACAACATCACCTGATTCAGGAACATAGCTACGCACTGCCATCAAAGTGCCTCCTTGCCGATCGGGCTACCAAAGCTCACTTCGCCGTGAGCATTCGTGGCCGTGATACCACTCAACAGCTGGTCAAGGTCGTATTCGACGGTATCAGATGGTTCGATCACAATGCGTCCCCGGGTGACGCTGATGTTGACCTTTTGTTCAAGATTGAAATCCGCTTCCTTGATGACAGCAACCGGCAGGCGTAGCGCGAGGCTATTCCCCCATTTACGAATGACAGCTTCCATGATTGCAACTCCTTGCTAGGATGTTTCTACATTGTAGATACGCGACGGCCGAAATTCAAGTCATTTCTTGCAGCGAAAATGAGCGCTCCCGCTCTCAATCATCGAGCAAAATTGGCAAAATTTCCGGCATTCTCCACTCTCCGAATCTGGGCGGTTTCCTCCGGCTGCCGACGCCAAAAATCAACCGCTTGATTTGTCCGGAGGTAAGCCTTTGCGTTGTTATTCAGCAGCCTAATTCCAAGACGCAAATATTGATTTTTCTCCCAATCCGTCATGGATTCCATGGCTTTTACCGCCCGCATTTCCCTAGGATCGAGGCCGCTACCGTCGAATAACCATTGGACGGACACCTGGAGTGCGGCGGCTAATTCAATAAAGAGGCGTGCCCGACGGTTTAAGAAATACGGGCATGCCGCTGCCAGCAAATACTTTTCTGCCGTCTTGCACTTAACCCCTAGACATTGGGCAACTTTTTCGACTTGCTGCTTATGGTCAGTGAAACCTTGAAGCTGTAGGGCTTCAATCAGTCTTACACCAAAGGTGCTGCTATTTGTTTCAGCGTCAGACATGGCTATTGCCTCCCTTGCGAAGGTTTTCTATGTATCTGGATTCATATTCAAGTGCGGCACACATCGCATTCGTGAACCGCCATATACCATCATGGCGGGGTGGCATTCCTTTTTCTGCGGATAGGTTGCTCATATACCCCAGATCAGCCATGGCCGCTGCCACGTTACCCAAGGTTTCATCAGGAAACATCCCGATAAATGGATTGAGCGAAGATGCGGCGTTACGGTCAAGTAGAGTGGTGGTGCTAGAATCGGCGTCAGCCATGATGCTTACCTCCTATATAGGTACTGCGTTGTGGTTAGGGTCGGCTGGTGCGCCCTGCCAAGAGTTACCAGCCGTCCCGCTTTTGCCTGATACCGTCAGGCGGCGGTCATGCTCTTTAAGCCGCCATTGCTGGTGCCCGTTGCACCTTGGGCTTGAAGCTCTTGCGGGCTTGCCACAGATCATAGCTGGCTTGCTCCGCCATCCACAGATCTGCACGGCCGCCATTCTCTACGCCCAGCCATTGCTCGATGCGCAGTGCCATTTCTGGCGACACAGCGGCGCGGCCATTAAGCACACGGGAAAGCGCCGCACGGGTCACGCCTAGCTGGGTGGCGGCATCGGTGACGGTCAGCCCTAGGGCGGGCAATACATCCTCCCGCAGGGTTTCGCCGGGGTGGGGCGGGTTGTGCATTCTGCTCATGGTTTCATTCCTTTCAGTGATAGTCCTGGTAATCCACCAGCACGGCGTCATTTCCTTCAAAGGTGAAGGTAATGCGCCAGTTGGCGTTAACCCATACCGCATAATGCCCGGCCAGATTGCCGCCCAATGCGTGCAGCTTCCAGCCGGGGATGTTCATATCTTGGCTGCCGGTTGCTTCATCCAGCCGCCGTAATTGCCTTGCCAGTCTTGGCGCATGGTGCGGCTGTATGCCTGCCTTGCTGCCTGTCTCGAAAAAGGTTTGCAACCCTTTATGCTGGAAAGATTTAATCATGACTAATTGTATAGTGTAGCGTATCACATAGCAAATATTCCGCCGCCATTTTGGAGGATATCCGCAGGGAAAGAACACGCGCGGCATTTTGCAAAGTCCGTACACGCAATAATGCGGCCTTCGCTGGTGCAGCAGGCTCGCAAGTCCGCATCTCATACGCTCTAAACCAGCGCCAATACTTACGCCGCTGGTGCTGATAGTTATGCAACGGTTTTTGTTTTGGCGGTTGGGTGGCATGGGACGCCTTGAAACAGGTTGTCCCGACAGTCCCGACTCCATCCGAAAAAGTCGGGACGGCTGGAAACCAATAACGGCGCGTTGTCCCGACTGTCCCGACTGTTTTTAACATGTACAGAGCGGAAAACATGCTGTTATGCGCCGCGTTTTTTCATGGGCAATACCTTTGCGCCAGCCTTGAGGCCATCCAAATAATCGGCCCAAAGTTGCATCATTTTTCGGCGCTCGGCTAAATGTGCCGTGCGGTTGTAGGCTCGTCCGTTGGGGTCTTTAACGGCGTGGGCGAGCTGGTGCTCGATAAAGTCGGGCCGCACCCCCAGCACTTTATCCAGAATAGTGCGGGCCATGGCACGGAAGCCGTGCCCGGTCATTTCATCCTTGCCGATGTTCATGCGCCGCATAGCCGCTAGGATAGCGTTATCGCTCATGGGCCTGCCGTTGGTTCTAGCTCCTGGGAAAACATACTTACCGTTGCCGGTAAGTGCGTGTAATTCGGTCAGGATTTCGACGGCTTGGCGGGAGAGGGGAACAATGTGCGGGGTGTTGGTCTTGGTCACTAGGTAACGCCACTCGGCTTGCTCAAGATCAATATCCGCCCATTCTGCCTTTCGCAGTTCTCCAGGGCGAACGAACACCAGTGGGGCGAGCCGCAGGGCGCACTTGGTTACAAATGATCCCGTATAGTCATCAAAGGCCCGAAGCATGGGAGCTACTTGTTTGGGTTCGGTGACGGCAGCCAGGTGCGTTTCTTTGACCGGGGGCAGGGCACCCCGCAGATCGGCGGAAACATCACGCACGGCCCGACCAGTTGCCACGGCATAACGTAATACCTGCCCGCAGTTTTGCAAGGCTCGGTGAGCCGATTCCAATGCGCCGCGTGTTTCGATACGGCGGACAGCGGATAACAGATCAGGGGCGGTTAGGTCGGCTACCGGTTTTTTACCAATCCATGGGAATATGTCCAGCTCAAGTTGTCGCAGGATTCTGGCTGCATGCCCCTCTGATAACGTTGGCTGTTTCTTGGTCTGCCACCATTCGCGGGCTATGATCTCGAAACTATTGGCCGCTTTGTCAGCACCAGCGGCCTTTGTTGCTTTCTTGGTTTCGCCGGGGTCTGCTCCATTGGCCAACAGTTTGCGGGCATCATCACGGCGCTGCCTAGCATCGGCCAAAGAGATTTCAGGATATACCCCCAGGGCCAGCAGCTTTTCTCTACCCCCAAACCGATACTTGAACCGCCAATATTTTGAGCCATTGGGGTGCGCCAGCAAGAACAAACCCTTTTCATCAGCGAGCTTGCGCGGTTTATCTTCTGGCTTGGCGTTACGTATGGCGGTGTCAGTTAATGCCATTTGGGGGTATCTCCACATAGCGGTACATGATGTACCCCGTATTTATACCCCCACTGCATGCCGGATGCAATAGGACTTGATTGGATGCGCTGAAACAAAAAACCCGCGAATCTCTAGGATTAACGCGGGTTTTCTGCACTTCTTTGTACGGCTTAAAACAATGTCTTGGTGGTGGGACCGCAACCAGCCTCCAACCGCACCAGTTCAGACCATTCCGACCATCGCTTATCGCTGCGGAAAGATTCGGAAACCTGCTCTCTTACGGGAAATTGTAACCGTCGAAGGTGTCCCGAGTACAGGCAGTGGGCACATTTGACGCGCCATCAGTTCGATTCCTAAAGACTCAATCGAACCCGCGTCCGCATCAATACTACCGCTTGGCTTGCGGACAAAACAGCGCCTTCATGGACTCCCGCCAACCCTTTCGGAGTCCTGCATGGAAATCAGCCATTTCAATCAAAGAGCCCTCGCCAAACGATGGGATGTCAGCGAGGCGACCCTTGAGCGCTGGCGCACCGAAGGTCTTGGCCCCAGGTTTCTCAAGCTGCAGGGCCGTGTGCTGTATCGACTGAGCGATATCGAAGCTTACGAAGCATCCTGCTTGTCAATTTCTACCACGCGGCTCGTATCGGAGAATGTCGCAGCTTGAACGAGCGCCGGCTCCAGTTTTGCCCGAAGCTTTGTCACCACCTCAGACAGTGGTGTGATGGTGATCTCGTTCTTTTTCAGGAACGCATGCCACATGGCCTGGCGCGATGAGTCGGTGGCGAATTCGTCCGTCAGGCCAACGGGAAGAACTACCGGAACGGGCATTCCACGCCGGATGAAAGTCGCTGCGATTGCCCGTGCGAGCGTGTTGGCATTCAACGCCTCGCGGTCGAACAACACCCACAGGTCCAAGTAGTCCTTCAACCGGCTGTTGGTCATGCCGAGCAAGGCGATGGCGTGAAGCTTCTCCGAGATGACGGTATAGACGGGGTAAGTCCGCAGTCGGGGCGCTGGCAAATCTTCGATCAGCACCGGATAGACGGCGTGAACCGGACCTGGCGTCACCGCATCACCGAACCCAATGTCAATCTGCGTTGTGCAGCGTGCCTTGGCAATTTCACCAGTGATCAGCACTCGAGCGCCGGCGTACCCTGCATCCTTGCGGATCTCCTCGACGCTGACCGTTGCTGGATCAAAGACGATGCCGTCCTCGACCTCAACACTGGCAATGTCGCGAAATGTCTGGGCGATCGACTCAATGTCGCTTGGCCCGAACCCAAGTAGATCGGCATCGCGTGTCGTGCGGTGTGGCATGTCGTACCAGAGCGTAAACAGCAGTGCGCCCTTGAGCAAAAAATGGTCGGCGTGCGCCGATTTGCTCAGTCGGTAGAGGATTCGCTCCAGGGCGAAGCGCACCAGCACCTGGTTGAAGTCAGCGCCCTGGGCTTTGGCGACGTTCAGCAGGCGTGCCCGAACCGACGCGGCGAGATCCTTGTTCATTCCACCGCCTCGAGATACGGGCGCATCACGTTGGCAACTCGGCAAGTCTTGGCAAAACGCCAGAGGTCATCCGCCGAAGCCTTTTTCTGTGCGCGTGCCTCTTTCAGCGCCTCCAGTGCGACATCGAGTCCGATCTTGTTGCGGTGTTTGAAGCAGTCGGCGACGGTCTTGGCCACGCAGTAGACCCGTAGTTTGACCTGATCGCGTTCAACAACCTCGATTCCCTCGCAATAGGCGTCACCCGCAAACTGAACCATCTTGACCGGCGGATAATCGATCTTCGGCGTATGGCTGCCACGCGGCATGGCGATCCACACCTGACGTGGCAGTTGGGTGGTCAGTTCATGGAACTGCAGGGCCGTCAGCAGACAAAAGACCGCCTGTGGCACTTTGGTTGCAATCGTGGCCAGACTTTCATGCTCGGAGCCTTGATTACCGGGTAGCCGGTAAATGCCGCGCCCAGCCTTTTTCAGCAGGCCGCTGGCTGTCATTCGCGTGAGTACTATCCTGGGCGCCCCAATAGTATCGAGGTCGCCGGGGCGCAGCATCCCCTTCTGGCTGGCCAGATCAAGGACGCGTTGTGTGTGGGTGTCGTGGCGCATAGTCGGCAAAGTATGTTCCATATTTTCGTCGAATGCAAATAAGTGACGAATTAATGGAACGCCACACGTGCTGGGAGCGAATTCAGAAATGTAGCGGCAGTTCGTTCCAAGTTCTTTTCATTGCTTAAAGTTTTTTTTCATTTACCAGCCGCCAGTATTGGTAGCCCAACGCAGTCAGCCGACAAGATGTGGAATTTAGAGCCTATTTCAGTAGGCAACAATTCTGCCGTTAACGGAGAAGAACCAACCACCTTCGGAGGTAGCATGGGCCTGGTGACAAAGGATGATGGCTGGCGGATTCCAGATCGTTTATGGGTACGG
>WBZX01000412.1_pt1 | contig 39479 bp, 30 predicted proteins | sample 5204211 | NCBI WGS metagenome assembly WBZX01 (sample SAMN12344362, study PRJNA552823) | activated sludge metagenome | biome: Activated sludge suspended growth; feature: Nitrification reactor; material: Wastewater; isolation source: activated sludge from nitrification reactor of wastewater...
GATGTGGACGGCAACACACTGGGCTACAGCACGCAGACTGGCCCGGCGCACGGCAGCGTCACGTTGAACGCCGCCACCGGCGCGTGGACCTACACGCCGGCTGCGAACTACAACGGCAATGACAGCTTCGTGGTGGCCGTGGACGACGGCCACGGTGGCGTCACCAACGTCACGGTCAACGTGACGGTGACGCCGGTGAACGACGTGCCGGTGTGGACCGATGGCGCGCTGTTGACCAACCAGGATTCCCCCTGGGCCGGCCAGTTGCCGGCCGCGCAAGACAGCGAAGGCGGCTCGCTCGTCTATGCCCTCAGCCAAACGGCACAGCATGGCTCGGTGACCGTGTCGCCCGATGGCCGCTACGTCTACACGCCCGCAGCTGGCTTCCACGGCACCGACCGCTTCCAGGTGCAGGTGTTGGACGCTGCCGGCGGCGCCACCACCGCCTGGGTGGACGTGACCGTGCTGCCCGGCCCGACGATCGCCCTGCCCGCCGCGTCGGACCTGGGCGTGTCCAACAGCGACCGCGTCACCACCGCGCCGGTGATCACCCTCGATGGCCAAGGTGTGCCCGGCCAGACCCTGCGCCTGTACACCCCTGACGGCGCCTTGCTGCGCGAAGTGGTGGTGGACGCCCAGGGCCAGTGGGCTGCGCCTGGCGTCGATTTGCTGGCGCTGACCGGCGACAACGCCACCAGCCCCGCCGGGGCCGCCGGCAACTACACGTTCACGCTGCGTGCTGTGCAGCCCGACGGCAGTGCGGGCGCGGCCATGGCGCTCACCGTCGTGCGCGAGGTGCCCAAGCCGGCGCCCGCACCCGAACCCGTGGCACCGCCACCGGCGCCCTCTGTGGCCCCCCCGCCGGCCCCGGCGGCCGAACCCATGCGGCCTGAGCCCGCGCCCTTCAACTCGGCCTTGCAGGCCGGGTCGGTGGCCGAACCGCTGCGAGACCCTCGCGCGGTGGACGTCGTCCAGAACGACCCGGCCTCCGCCTCGGTGGGCAACGGCCGCAGCGACGCGATCTACACCAGCGACACCGGCTTCCGGACCATGGTGGTGCCGGCACCGCAGCCCACCTTGCGGGCCAACAACGGCGTGGACGACCAGACCGTGCGATTGGGCCAGAGCCTCAACCTCCAGCTGCCGGCCGACACCTTCGTGCACACCCAGGTGGACGAGACCGTGACCTTGCATGCCGCACAGGCGAATGGCAAGCCCTTGCCGGGCTGGTTGCAGTTCGACGGCAAGACCGGCACCCTCAGCGGCGAGCCGCCGGACGACTGGCGTACCGACGTGACCGTGAAGGTGGTGGCGCGCGACAGCAAGGGCCGCGAGGCCGTGGTCTTCTTCAAGGTCAAAGTGGGGGCGGCGCACGCTTCGCGCGGCGCCAGTCTGAGCCAGCAACTCATGCAGGCCGATGCCCGCGGCGCTGGCCTGTATGGCCGCGCCACCGACACCCGCACCGCTGCAGGCGCCGTCAGGCGAGCCTGACGTGAGCCCCGCCCCGCCCCTGCTGAACCTGGACGGCCACGCCGCCACGCTGGCCCTGCTGCAGGCCACGGCAGACGCGGCCACGCGCGCCGAGCGCCGCTTCGTGCTGCTCAACCGCAGCCGCGATGCCTGGCCTTACCAGACGGCGCTGCTGTGGGGCGACGGGCGGGTGCTGGGCCATTCGGGCGTGGGCGAGGTGGAGCAGCATGGCCCCTACGCCCAGTGGCTGGCCCGCCTGGTGCCGGTCCTGCAAGGGCGCCAGCCCGGGCCCGTGCAGGCCGACGATGTGCCTCCGGCGCTGGCCGCCGAATGGGCCGACTGGTGGCCTGACCACGCCTTGTGGCTGCCGTTGCGCTCTGGCCCCGACAGCCCGGGCCTGCTGCTGGCCCGCGAGCTGCCGTGGGCCGAGCACGAATGGCAGGCCCTGGGCCGCTGGTACACGCTGTGGCACAAGCTGGACGAAGGCCGCACGGCGGTGGACGCCCCGCCGCAGCGCTGGCACTGGCGCGAGTGGCTGCAGGCCTGGCGCGCCCAGCCGGCGCTGCGGCGCCGCCGCATCCTGCAAGGCCTGGCCCTGGGCCTGGCGGCGCTGCTGATGCCCGTACGGCTCACCGTGCGGGCGCCGGGCGAACTGGTGCCGCGCGACCCGGTGGTGCTGCGCGCCGCCGTGGACGGCACCGTGCGCGCGCTGGCCGTGCAAGCCAACCAGCTGGTGAAGGCCGGCCAGGTGCTGGCCGAGCTGGACGACGCCGGCTGGAGCAGCCGCCTGCAGGTGTCGCGGCAAAACCTGCTCACCGCCGAGGCCGAGTGGCGCCAGACCAGCCAGCAGGCCCTGAACGACCCCAAGGCCAAGGCCCAGTTGGCGGCGGCCCAGGGCAAGTTTGAGGAACGCCGCGCCGAGGTGGCTTTTCTGGCGCAGCAGGTGCAGCGCTCCACGCTCACCGCCCCGCACGACGGCGTGGTGCTCATCCAGGACGCTGGCAGTTGGCCCGGCCGCACCGTGACCGCGGGCGAGCCGGTGATGAAGCTGGCGCGCCCGGACGACCAGGAGGTGGAAGCCTGGCTGGCCGCTGGCGACGCCATCGACCTGCCCCTGGGCGCGCCCATGCACCTGCACCTGCAAAGCCACCCGGGCTCGCCCGTGGCCGCGCGCTTGCGCCTGTACGGCTACGAGGCCGAGCACCGCGCCGACCTGGGCCTGGGCTACCGCCTGCGCGGCAGCCTGGAGCAGCCGGCCAGCGAGCGCCTGGGCGCCCGCGGCACCGTGCGCGTCGATGGGCCCTGGGTGCCCCTGGTGTACTGGGTGCTGCGACGGCCGCTGGCGGCACTGCGCGAAGCCACGGGCTGGTAGCGCCATGCAGGCACCGGCCCCCGCCACCCTTTGGCCCGCCCTGCGCGAGGAATTGCGCCTGCACCCAGGCCCGGCCGACGCCCAGGGGCAGCCCACCTGGACCGTGCAGGACCCCGTGCGCCACCGCTTCCTGCGCATCGACTGGACCTGCTACGAGATCCTGCGCCGCTGGTGGCTGGCCGACCCGGTGCTGATCGCCCAGGACGTGAGCCAGCACACCACGCTGCAGCTCACCGAAGACGACGTGAAGGACGTGCTGGCGCTGGCCCTGCGCGAGGAACTGGTGAACGCATTGCGGCCCGGCGCCGCCGCGTTGCGGCCCGACCGCCGCGGCCTGGGCGACGCGCTGCGCTGGCTGCTGCACCACTACCTTTTCATCCGCATCCCGCTGGTGCAACCCGACCGCGCGCTCACCGCGCTGCTGCCCTGGGTGCGCTGGCTGGGCGGGCGTGGCTTCACCCAGGCCACGCTGTTCGCGCTGCTGGCCGGTTTGTTGGGCGTGCTGCAGCAGACCGAAGCCCTGGGCGCCCAGTGGCTGGACCTGCTCTCCTGGCGCGGTCTGGCCTTGTACGGCGCCACCCTGGTGGCCGTGAAGCTGGCCCATGAGCTGGGCCACGCCCTGGTGGCCAAGCAGGCCGGCTGCCGCGTGCCCACCATGGGCGTGGCGCTGATGGTGCTGTGGCCCGTGGCCTACACCGACACCACCGAGGCCTGGCGCCTGGCCGACCCCAAGGCGCGGTTGCGCATTGCCGCCGCCGGCGTGCGCACCGAACTCACCGTGGCCGCCTGGGCCACGCTGGCCTGGGGCTGGCTGCCCGACGGCAACCTGCGCACCGCGATGTTCGTGCTGGCCACCATGACCTGGGTGAGCTCGCTGCTGATCAACCTCAGCCCCTTCATGCGTTTCGACGGCTACTTCCTGTTGTGCGACGCGCTGGACCAGCCCAACCTGCACGAGCGCTCGTTCGCCATGGCGCGTTGGTGGCTGCGCCGCGCGTTGCTGGGCTGGGATGCGGCTGCGCCCGAAGACCTGGCGCCGCTGGCGCGCCGCGCCATGGTGGCCTTTGCGCTGGCCACCTGGGCCTACCGCCTGGGCCTGTACCTGGGCATCGCCTGGATGGTCTACCACTTCGGTTTCAAGGCCGTGGGCCTGCTGCTGTTCCTGGTGGAACTGGGCTGGTTCATCCTGGGACCGCTGTGGCGCGAGGCGCGTGTGTGGGCGCAGGGCCGCGCGCACTGGCAAGGTCAGCGGCGCGCACGCACCAGCGCCGTGGCCTTGCTGGCCCTGGTGCTGGCGGGCTGCGTGCCCTGGGCGGGCCATGTGGCCGGCGCCGCGCTGCTGCAGCCGGCCCAGCACCTGGCCCTGCGCCTGCCGGCCGCGGTGATGGTGGACGCGGTGGACGTGCAGCCCGGCCAGGCCGTGCGCGCGGGCCAGCCGCTGCTGCGCACCTCGGCGCCCAACTGGCAACAGCAGCGCGATAGCGCCCAGGCTCGCATCCAGCAACTGGAGCGCGAGGTGGCTGCCGCGGCGCTGGGCGGCGAGCAGCAGGCCAACTGGGCGGCGCTGCAGGCCGCGCTGGCCAGCGCCCGCGAGCAGGCCGAGGCGGCCGACGCCGAGCTGGCCCGTTTCCAGCCGGTGGCGCCGTTTGACGGCGTGGTGGTGGACATCCACCCCGAGCTGCGTGCCGGCGGCATCACACCCCCCGCACGCGAAACCTTGTTGCACCTGGCCGCCGCTCACCAGTGGCAGGCCTTGGCCTATGCCGACGAGACCACCGCCACTGCGATGGCCCCGGGCGCAGACGCCTGGGTGGTGCTGGACGCCATGCCCTGGCGCCGCCTGCCCGCGCGCGTGCTGAGCGTGGCACCGCACCCCAGCGCCACGCTGGCCGAGCCGCTGCTGGCCCAGGCCCACGGTGGCGGGGTGGACGCGCGCGAAACCCCGGGCGGCTGGCTGCCCTCGCAGGCCCTGTACCGGGTGGAACTGGCGGTGGACGTGCCGCCCGACCTGGCGCTGCGCGCCTGGCGAGGCCACGCCGTGTTCAGCGGGCAGCCCCGCGCCACCTGGACGCGGCTGTGGCAGCAGGCCGGCTCGGCCTTCGTGCGCGAGGCCGGGTTCTGAAAGTCAGCCGCCCGGCGCGGGCACATCCCTGAGCTCACTCAGCATCACCACCTTGCCATGGCTGCGGTGGAACTGACGCCGCCCGGTCTGCGCGAGCCGGTTGAGCACGCCCACCTCCGGCGCTTCACTGACCGCCCGTCTTCAGCCCGAACAGGCCTGCATAGTGCAGCGCCACACAGGCGTGCTCGCGCATCAGGGCCTCGACCCGGGCTGACTCTCCCCGCACCAAGGCGCCCAGCACGAGTTGGTGGTGCAGCTGCGCCAGGCTGAGCTTGCGAAACTCCTTGTCCAGCGCCGAGCGGTCGATGACCAATGACTCGGCCGAGGCAAATGGCAGGTGGTTGTTGCGCGCGATGGCGTCGGCAATCACGCGGCCGCCGCCGGCCTGCACCATGGTGCTGTGGAAGCGCTCGTTCAAACGGCCCCACGGGCCGATCGCGTCCTCGGTCAGCACGCCGCTCGCCAGCAGGCGGGCACCTTCGTCCACGCAGGCCTGCAACACGGCGTGAACGGCTTCGGGCAAGCCCTGCTCGGCCAGGCGCCGGGCCGCCAGGCCCTCCAGTACCCCGCGAACTTCGATGGCACAGAACACATCTTCTTCAGAGAAGGCGCGCACCTCCAGGCCGCGTTTGCCCACCTTCTGGAGCAGGCCTTCCTGCTCCAGGGTGCGAAACGCCAACCGCACAGGCGTGCGCGACACCCCCAGCCGCTCGGCCACCGGTATTTCGGCCAGCCGCACCCCCGGCGCATAGTGCCCGTCGATGATCAGCTGCCTCAGGGCGGCCACCACACTGGCGCTGCCGGTTGACTCAATTGGATCCACAGACTTACCCTAATGGCGGATTGTTGGCGAAAATTGCCACAATTGGATCCATTAATTGGATCCAATTGGAAGGAAACGATAGCATGTTCCCCCGCAATGCCTGGTACGTGGCCTGCACGCCCGACGACTTTGCCAACGGCCCCCTGGGCCGCCAGATCTGTGGCGAGCCCATGGTGTTCTACCGCGACGGCAGTGGTGCCGTGGCTGCGCTGGAAGACTATTGCCCGCACCGGGGCGCGCCGCTGTCGCTGGGGCGCGTGTGCGAAGGCAAGCTGGTGTGCGGCTACCACGGCCTGGAGATGGGTTGCGACGGCAAGACCGTGGCCATGCCCGGCCAGCGGGTGCGGGGCTTTCCGGCGATCCGCAGCTACCCGGTGGTGGAGCGCCACGGCTTTGTCTGGGTCTGGCCCGGCGACCCTGCGCTGGCCGACGCGGCGGTGGGTATCCCGGACCTGACCTGGGCCCGCGACCCCGAGTGGTCGTTTGGTGGCGGGATGTTCCGCATCGCCTGCGGCTACCAGCTGATGGTCGACAACCTGATGGACCTGACGCACGAGACCTACGTGCATTCCACCAGCATCGGCCAGAAGGAAATCGACGAAACCCCCTGCACCACCCGCACCGAGGGCGACGAGGTCATCACCAGCCGCTACATGAACGGCATCGAGGCGCCGCCGTTCTGGAAGATGGCCCTGCGCATGAACGGCCTGCCCGACGACCAGCCGGTGGACCGTTGGCAGATCTGCCACTTCAGCCCGCCCAGCCATGTGCTGATCGAGGTGGGCGTGGCGCTGGCCGGCCATGGCGGGCATGCCGCCCCCAAGGACGTGAAAGTGTCCAGCATCGTGGTCGACTTCATCACGCCCGAAACCGACACCTCGATCCACTACTTCTGGGGCATGGCACGCCACTTCAAGCCCGAGGATGCCGCGCTCACGGCCCAGATCCGCGAGGGGCAGGGCAAGATCTTTGCCGAAGACCGCGAGATGCTGGAGCGCCAGCAACTCAATTTGTTGCACTGGCCCGAGCGCAAGCTGCTGATGCTCAACATCGATTCGGGCGGCGTGCAGGCGCGTCGCATCATCGACCGTCTGGTGGCGGCCGAGCAGCGTGCCGGTGCCACGGCGGCAACGGCCTGAGGGCGTCGGCATGGCAGAGCTGCTGAGCGTGCGGTTGGCGCGCAAGACCCACGAAGCACAAGACATCTGTGGTCTGGAACTGGTGCCGCTGGACGGTGGCGCGCTGCCGCCGTTCTCGGCTGGGGCCCATGTGGCACTGCACTTGCCGGCTGGCCTGGTGCGCCACTATTCACTCTGCAATGACCCGGCCGAGACGCACCGCTACCAACTGGGCGTGCTGCGCGACCCCGCCTCGCGCGGTGGCTCGGCCGCCGTGCACGAGCAGTTGCAGGAAGGCCAGACGCTGCGCATCAGCGCACCCAAGAACCACTTCCGGCTCGCCTCGGGTGCCCGCCGCAGCCTGCTGCTGGCCGGTGGCATCGGCATCACGCCCATCCTCGCAATGGCCGAGCAACTGGCCCGCGACGGGGGCGAATTCGAGCTGCACTACAGCGCCCGTTCGCCGGCCCGCATGGCGTTTCGCGAGCGCATCGCGGCCTCGGGCTTTGCGTCGCAGGTGCACTGCCACTTCGACGACGGCGACGCCGCTCAGAAGTTGAACCTGCCTGCGCTGCTGGCCACGCCAAGCGCCGACCTGCACCTGTACGTCTGCGGTCCCAAGGGCTTCATGGACGCCGTGCTGAACACCGCCCGAGCTCAGGGCTGGCCCGAGGCACAGTTGCATTGGGAGTTCTTCGGCACCGAAGTGGTGGTGGCCGATGGCGATGCGCCCTTTGAGGTGCAGATTGCCAGCACCGGCCAGGTGGTGCTGGTGCCGCGCGACCAAACCATGGCACAGGCACTGACCGGCGCCGGTGTGATGCTGCAAACCGCCTGCGAGCAAGGCGTTTGCGGCACCTGCCTGACGCGGGTGCTGGACGGTGTGCCGGACCACCGCGACGTCTACCTCACGCCCGAGGAGCAGGCCGCCAACGACCAACTGCTGCCCTGTTGCTCGCGCGCCAGGTCGCCCAGGCTGGTGCTGGACCTCTGAAACCGGCCCGCGCGGCTCAGCGCGAAGCCGGCTTGCGCGGGCGGCGCGGCGCGGGCGGGGCCTAGGCCACCCGTTGCAGCCGGTAGGCCAGCTGGGCCCGGGTCAGCCCCAGGCTGCGGGCGGCCTTGGCCACATTGCCGCCAGCGGCGGACAAAGCGTCCTGCAGCAAACGCTGCTCCAGGTCGGCGAGCGACAGGGTTTCTTGCCCCAGTTCCTTGCAGAGCAGATTGGCGAGGTGCGTGGGGTCCTTGTCCACCGGCGTGGTGAGCGTGCCGTGGGCGCCGATGGCCAGCAGCGCCTCGTCCGAGAGCTGCTCGCGGCGGAACATGTGGGCCACGTCGATGGCCATGCCTTCATCGGCCAGGATCACGCCGCGCTCGATCAGGTTCTGCAGCTCGCGGATGTTGCCCGGGAAGGCGTACTGCAGCATGGCCCGCACCGCGCGCTGGGTGAAGCCGCTGGACAAGCGGCCATGGCGCTCGCATTCGCGGCGCAGAAAGTGGTTCATCAGCAGCGGCACGTCGTCGCGGCGCTCGCGCAGCGGCGGCAAATGGATGGGGAAGACGTTGAGCCGGTAGTACAGGTCTTCGCGGAAGCGTCCGGCCCGCACCTCGGCCTGCAAGTCCACATTCGTGGCGGCCACCAGCCGCACGTCCACCTTGAGCGTGCGGGTGCCGCCCACGCGCTCCAGCTCGCCCTCTTGCAGCACCCGCAGCAGCTTGCCCTGGCTGACCAGGCTGAGGGTGCCGATCTCGTCCAGGAACAGCGTGCCGCCGTCGGCGCGCTCGAAGCGCCCGGGCCGTGAGGTGGTGGCGCCGGTGAAGGCACCGCGCTCCACGCCGAACAGCTCCGACTCGATCAGCGTCTCGGGTATGGCCGCGCAATTGACGGCCACAAAGGCCTGCTCGGCCCGGCCGCTGATGCGGTGCAGCCGGCGTGCAAAGGCCTCCTTGCCCACGCCGGATTCGCCGGTGAACAGCACGGTGGAGCGGGTGCGCGCCACGCGGGCCAGCTGGTGGCAGGCCGAGTTGAAGGCCGACGACGCACCCACGATCTCGTGCGGGTCGGTGCTGGCGGCCTCGGCCAGGTGGGGTGCGGGCGCCGCCTCGGCCACCGGTGGGTGGGGCACGGCATCCGTCAGGCTGCGGAAATCGCGCGCCTGCAGGTAGCGCAGGTCTTCACTCACATCGCCCCAGGCGGCGGCGTTGCGGCCTATCACCCGGCACACCGTTGCGCCCATGGCGCGGCACTCCACTTCGCGAAAGACCACCAGCTGCCCGAACAGGCTGGTGACGTAGCCGGTGGCATAGCCCACCTGGCTCCAGCAGGCCGGCTCGGTGCCCAGGCCGTAGGCGCTGATGTGCTCGTCGTCCTCGCTGGAATGCTCCCAGAGAAATTCGCCTTCGTAGGTGCCGCGGTCGATGTCGAAATCGAAGGCCAGGGGCGTGACCTTGACCATGCCTTCCAGCGCATGCAGCCGCGTGCCGGCCATGAACACCGTGGCGGCGTCGCCGTGGGGCCAGCGCTCGCGCACCAGCTGCGCATCGCGCGCACCCGAGACATAGCCGGCCCGGGTGAGCAGGCCACGGGCGCGGTCCTGGCCCAGGGTGTCGATCAGCTCGCGGCGCAAATGGCCCACGGCCGAGCTGTGGAGCAACAGCATGCGCTGGTCGTTGAGCCAGATGCGGCCATCGCCGGGCGAGAAGAACAGCGACTCGGTCAGGTCGGCCAGCGTGGGTTGCTGGTCGACCTTGTAGTGGGCGCTGTCGCCGCGACGCAGCATCGCGCCGGTCTGGCGCGCCACCTCGGCCAGGGAAATGCGGTCGGGTTTGGTCATGGGTGACTTGATGAATTCAGCAATTTCGCTTGGCGAGGGGGCTGATTCTGTTTTCAAAACATAAATAACTCAGCCCCTGGCAAACCCTGGGTTGGCCCCCGCAGCGGCGCATTGGGGAAAGTCTGGAGGCCGGGCTGTTTTCACCTCTGCAGACCCACGTCGCCGGGCCCCACGGCGCAGGCCCTGCGGGCGCCTCAGAGCGGCCCGCGGCACATCGGTTGCGAAGTGCTGGCCATCCGCCACCGGCAAGCGCCGGCCCGAACCCACCACAGCAGAAAGACTAAGCCCATGGCCGCAAACACCCCCCCGAGTTTCCTGGACACCCCCCGCTGGCAAGGCCGCGTCTATGGCGCAGGCTGGGTTGCCGCGCAAGGCGGCACGCACGACGTGATCGAGCCGGCCACCGGCCAGGCCATGCACACCGTGGGCTTCGCCAACGCCGCCGACATGGCCGCCGCCTGCACCCGCGCCGCCGCCACCCAAGCCGCCTGGGCCGACATGGCACCCCGCGAGCGCGCCGCCATCCTGCGCAAGGCGGGCGATCTGTTCATGCAGCACCACGACGAGCTGGCACTGCTGATCGCCCGTGAAACCGGCGGCATCCTCCCCAAGGCCCAGCACGAGGTGCGCGAGGCCAGCACGCTGTGCCACCTGGCCGCCGGTTCGGTGCTGGCGCCCCAGGGCGTGACCCTGCCCACCACCCCGGGCCGTTTGAACTACGCCCGGCGCGTGCCGCATGGCGTGGTGGGCGTGATCTCGCCGTTCAACTTCCCGCTCATCCTCTCGCTGCGCGCGGTGGCCCCGGCCCTGGCTGCTGGCAATGCCGTGGTGCTGAAACCCGATCCCCAAACCGCTGCCGCTGGCGGCGTCGTCATCGCCCGCGTGCTGGAAGAAGCCGGTGTGCCGGCCGGCGTCTTCCAGATGCTGCCCGGTGGCCCCGAGGCCGGTGAAGCGCTGGTGACCGCGCCCGAGGTGAAGATGGTCCAGTTCACCGGCTCCACCGCCGTGGGCCGGCGCATCGGCGCGCTGTGCGGCCAGCACCTGAAGAAGGTCTCGCTGGAGCTGGGCGGCAAGAGCGCACTGATCGTGCTGGACGATGCCGACCTGGACCGCGCCGCCAGCAACGTGGCCTGGGGCGCCTGGCTGCACCAGGGCCAGATCTGCATGGCCTCGGGCCGTGTGCTGGTGCACGAGCAAGTGGCTGCGGGCCTGATCGAACGCCTGGTCGGCAAGGCCACCCACATGCCCGTGGGCGACCCCGCCAGCGGCCAGGTGGCCTTAGGGCCGATGATCAACGCCAGGCAAGTGGCCCGCGCCCTGGCCATCGTGCAGGACTCGGTCAAGGCTGGCGCGAAGCTTGAAGCTGGTGGCACCGCCGAAGGCCTGTTCTTCAAGCCCACCGTGCTCTCGGGCCTGAAGGCCGGCATGCGCGCCTTTGACGAAGAGGTCTTCGGCCCGGTGGTGAACATCAGCACCTTCAGCACCGACGACGAGGCCGTGGCCCTGGCCAACCAGACCGAATACGGCCTGGCCGCCGCCGTGATCTCGCCCAACGTGGGCCGTGCCATGGCCTTGGGCGAGCGGCTGAAGACCGGCATGTTGCACATCAACGACCAGACCGTGAACGACGAATGCACCAACCCGTTCGGCGGCGTGGGCTGCTCGGGCAACGGCGGCCGCGTGGGCGGCCCGGCCGACCTGGACGAATACAGCCAGTGGCAGTGGGTGACCGTCAAGGCGGAAGCGCCGCAGTACCCGTTCTGAGCGTCCCTTCGTCATCCCTCGCGCTCGTCATACCCGCACTGCGCTCGTCATACCCGCACTGCGCTCGTCAGCCCACACCTCGCTCGTCATTCCCGCACCTCGCTCGTCATTCCCGCACCTCGCTCGTCATTCCCGCGAAGGCGGGAATCCACCACCACCACCGCCACCAACCCCATGGATTCCCGCCTTCGCGGGAATGACGGTGGCCCCAAAGGAACCCAACATGAACTTCCAAGGCAAGACCATCGTCATCACAGGCCCCAGCTCGGGCATCGGTGCCGAAACTGCGCGCCTGCTGCGCTTGAAGGGCGCCCGCGTCATCGGCGTGGACCGCAACGACCCCATGGTCACGCTGGACGGCTTCGTCAAGGCCGACCTGTCGGAGCAGTCCACCATCGACGCCGCCATCAAACAATTGCCGGCCCGCTTTGACGCGCTGTGCAACATCGCCGGCGTGCCCGGCACCGCGCCGGTGGACCTGGTGGGCCGCGTCAACTACCTGGGCCTGCGCCACCTGTGCCAGCGCGCGCTGGAGCATTTGCCCGAGGGCGGTGCCATCGTCAACATCGCCTCCATCCTGGGCGCCGAATGGCCGCAGCGCGTGGACGTGCACAAGGCCCTGGCTGAGACGCCCAGCTTCGAGGCCGGCCTGGCCTGGCTGGCCAAGCACCCGGTGCCGCAAGACAGCTGCTACCAGTACTTCAAGGAAGCGCTGATCGTCTGGACGGTGACCCAGTCGCAGCCGTGGTTCCTGCAAAAGGGCGTGCGCATGAACTGCGTGGCCCCGGGCCCGGTGTTCACCCCCATCCTGGGCGACTTCGTGCAGATGCTGGGCCAGGAGCGCGTGCAGAAAGACGCCCACCGCATGAAGCGCCCGGCGCTGGCCGACGAGATCGCGCCGGTGGTGGCCTTCCTGTGCTCGGACGCTTCGCGCTGGGTCAGCGGCATCAACCTGCCCGTGGATGGCGGGCTGGCTTCGACCTATCTCTGAACGGTGTTCCCCGGCCCAGGTTTGCCTGGGCTTTGTCGCCCCACGCCGGACGCAGACCCGGCGTCCAAGAAGTCCCACTGGAGACACGCATGAAACATCGCCCCACCGCCGTGGCGCTGGCCGCCGCCCTGGCGCTGCCCGCCGCCCACGCCTTCGACATCGAGTTGCCCGACTCGGACGCCAAGCTTCGTTTGGACTTGACGCCCAAGTACAGCACCGCCATGCGCTTGAAGGATCCTTCCCCCGCGCTGACCCGCTTCGACGTGGCCGTGGACCCGGGCACCCTCAACGAAGACGATGGCGACCGCAACTTCAAAAAGGGCCAGGTCTCGAACCGCTTCGACCTGCTGGCCGAACTGGACCTGACCGCCAAGAACTTCGGTGGCCGCATCAGCGGCACCGCCTGGCACGACAGCGTCTACCTGCGCAACAACGCCAACGCCGGCACGCCGCTGTACGCCGGGGGCACGGCCCTGGGGCCGGTGCTGCCGCTGGCCAACAACGACAGCAACCAGCCCATCAACGAGTTCCTCAAGTCCACCCGCGACCAGCACGGCCAAGGCACCGAGATCCTCGACGCCTTCGTCTACGCCAAGGGCGATCTGGGCGGCATGAAGGGCACGGTGCGCCTGGGCAAGCACACGCTGCAATGGGGCGAGAGCCTGTTCTTCGGCCAGAACGGCATTGCCAATGCACAAGGCCCGGTGGACATCGCCAAGATCGTCTCGGTGCCGGGCTGGCAGTTCAAGGAAGTGCTGCTGCCGGTGGAGCAGGTCTCGGGCTCGCTGCAAATCGCCGAAGGCCTGTCGCTGGGCGCCTACTACCAGCTCAAGTGGCGACCCAGCCGCATCCTCGGCGTGGGCAGCTTCTTCTCAAACCAGGACTACGTGGGCACCGGCACGGTCAACTTTGGCAACGACGCCAACGGCGCGCCCATCCTGCTGGCCTACGACCCCAGCAAAGACCTCAAGCCCAAGAACTCGGGCCAGGGCGGCCTGCAAGTGCGCTGGAGCCCCACCGGCAGCGACTACGAGTTCGGCTTCTACGCCGCGCAGTACCACGACAAGACGCCCGCCGTGCCGGTGTTCGACTTCGTGGGCGGCAACGTGCACCTGGCCTATGCCAGCGACATCCGCACCCTGGGTGCCAGCGTCACCTCGTCCATCGGCCAGCTGAATTGGGCGGTGGAGGGCTCGGTGCGCGACAACGCGCCGCTCAACAGCGACCCAGCGGTGCTGGGCCTGGGCCCCATCCTCAGTTGCGACACCGGCAGCGCCACGCCCTGCTACGCGGTGGGCCGCACCGGGCACCTGCAGGTCTCGGGCATCTACGTGCTGCAGCCCGGCGCGCTGTGGCAGGGCGGCGCGCTCTTGGGTGAGCTGGCCTACAACCGCACGCTGTCGGTGACCAAGGACATCTTCGCCATCGGCCCCGGCGGCAGCAGCGCGGGCCTGGGTGGCAAGGACCCGCACACCACCAAGGGCGCGTTCGCGCTGCGCCTGCTCTTCGAGCCGCAGTACTTCCAGGTGCTGCCGGGGCTGGACCTGTCGGTGCCGGTGGGGCTTGGCTACAACTTCGGCGGCCGCTCCTCGGCCATCGGCAATTTTGCCGGCGGCGCCTCGGACGCGGGCGACTTCAGCATCGGCCTGAAGGCCAAGTACCAGAGCGCCTGGAATGTGGCCCTGGTCTACAGCGACTTCTTCGGCACCGCCAAGACCTTCACCGAAACCCTGGTGCCCGGCACCGGTTCGCCGCGCCAGCTCACTTTCGGCCAGACGCTGAAAGACCGCGCCAATGTGTCCTTGAGCGTGTCGCGCACCTTCTGACGAACCTTCTGAATCAAGGAGACCCCACCATGCACCACAAGCACATCCTGGCCGCGCTGATCGCTGGCCTGTTCATCGCCCCGCTGGCCCAGGCGGCCGTGTCGGCCGACGAAGCCGCCAAGCTCAAGACCACGCTCACGCCGCTGGGCGCCGAGCGCGGCGCCAACAAGGACGGCAGCATCCCGGCCTGGACCGGCGGCCTCACCAAGGCCCCGGCCGGCTACAAGAGCGGCGACCCGCGCCCCGACCTGTTCCCCGGCGAGAAGCCGCTGCTCACCATCGACGCCAAGAACATGGCCCAGCACGAGGCCCGCCTCACCGACGGCGTGAAGGCGCTGATGAAGAAATACCCCGGCTTCCACATCGACGTCTACCCCAGCCACCGCACCGCCGCCGCGCCGCAATGGGTGTACGACAACACCGCCAAGAACGCCACCCGCGCCAAGCTGGTGGATGGTGGCCACGGCACCGAGAGCGCCTATGGCGGCACGCCCTTCCCCATCCCCAAGGACGGCTACGAGGTGTTCCAGAACCACCGCCTGGCCTGGGTGGGCAGCTACGTCCAGACGCCGGTGCGCGTGTGGGTGGTGACGGCCGATGGCAAGCGCGCCATGGCCTCGGGCGGCACCCAGAGCTTTCGCAAGCAGTACTACGACCCCGAGGGCAGCCTGGAGAAGTTCGACGGCTATGCCGGGCTGGGCAAGTTCGCGGTCAGCGAGCCCGGCTCCAAGGCGGGCGAGGCCATCCTGGCGCACGACGCGCTCAACGCCAGCAACCCGCGCGGCCTGTGGCAATACCTGGTGGGCCAGCGCCGCGTGCGCAAAGCCCCGTCGGTGGCCTACGACACGCCCGATTCGGTGACCTCGGGCATCGGCCTGTTCGACGAAGCCTTCATGCTCTTCGGCCCCATTGACAAGCACGAGCTGAAGCTGGTGGGCAAGAAAGAGATCTACATCCCCTACAACAACAACAAGGCCGCGTCGGCACCGGTGGCCGAGCTGGTGACGCCGAACACGCTCAACCCGAGCCAAGTGCGCTGGGAGTTGCACCGCGTGTGGGAGGTGGAGGCCACGCTGGCCGCCGGCAAGCGCCACGTGGTGCCCAAGCGCAAGTACTACATCGACGAAGACAGCTGGCAGATTGCGCTGTTCGACGGCTGGGACGCCAAGGGCGAGCTCTGGCGCACCAACTACACGCTGTTCCTCACCGCACCCGACATCCCGGCCGTGGTGGGCAACATGATGTGGGGCGGCTACGACCTGCAGACCGGCGCCTACTACCTGAACATGGCGTCGAACGAGCTGAAGACCCAGTACAAGCCGGTGGCACCGATTCCGCGTTCATTCTTCAGCCCTGAAGAGTTGGCCAACGAGGGCGCGCGCTGATGATGGCCCACGCCAAGGCCCGCAGCAGCCTGGGCCTGGCCGGGCTGTTGGCCCTGCTCGGCGGCTTGGCGGCGGCCCCGGCCGCCGCCGCCGCTGCGGCCGCGCCTGCACCCCAGGTGCTGGGCGAGCCGGCCCAGCCCAGCCCCAAGGCCCTGGCCGCCGCCACCTTGGCGGTGGCCCGCGCTGGCCAGCGCCTGGTGGCCGTGGGCGAGCGCGGCACCGTGCTGCTGTCGGACGACGCCGGTGTGCACTGGCGCCAGGCCCAGGCGGTGCCGGTGCGCGTGACGCTGACGGCGGTGCGCTTCATCAACGAGCGCACCGGCTGGGCGGTGGGCCACCTGGGCGTGATCCTGCGCAGCGACGATGCTGGCCAGACCTGGACCAAGCAGCTTGACGGCGTGCAGGCCGCGGCCGCCGTGGCCGCCGCGGCACGCGAGATCGGCGACGACAAGGCCCAACGCGTCGCACTGCGCTGGGCCGAGGAAGGCCCCGACAAGCCCTTCTTCGACCTGGACTTTGCCGACCCCCAGCACGGCCTGGCCGTGGGCGCCTACAACCTGGCCTTTGCCACCACCGACGGCGGCAAGACCTGGCAACCCGCGCTGCAGCGCCTGCCCAACCCCAAGAGCCTGCACCTGTATGGCGTGCGCTGTGTGGGCGGCAAGGTCTACGTGGTGGGCGAGCAAGGCCTGCTGCTGAGGTCGGACGACGCTGGCACCACCTTCAACGCGCTGGACTCGCCCTACAAAGGCAGCTACTTCGGCCTGCTGGCGGCGCGCTCGGGCAGCCTGATCGCCTATGGCCTGCGTGGCAACGCCGTGCGCAGCACCGACCAAGGCGAACACTGGGAAGCGCTGGCCACCGGACTGCCCATGAGCATCAGTGCCGGCGCCGATCTGGGTCCCGCCGGTCTGGCCTTGCTGAGCCAAACTGGCGACCTGATGGTCAGCCACGACGATGGCGCGAGCTTCCAAAAGATCGCGCCCACCGGTGGCCCGCTGCCTGCGGCCGGCCTGGCCCTGGCCGACCACCACCACCTGGTCTACGCCAGCCTGCGCGGCATGCGACGCCAGGCCCTGCCCTGAGCGGCCTGGGCCATCCCCACGAACCACGAAACACCATGCACGCCGACTCTCCCCTGGACCACCAGCCCGTGGTGGCCCGCCTCGAAGACTTCGACACCCGCTCGGGCTCACGCATCGAGCGCGCCTTCTTCAACCACCGGCCCTGGGTGATGGCGCTCTGCCTGCTCATCACCGTGCTGCTGGGCTGGCAGGCCCTGGGCCTGCGCCTGAACGCCAGCTTCGAAAAGACCATCCCCACCCAGCACCCCTACATCGCCAACTACCTGGCCAACAAGGGCAACCTGGCCGGCCAGGGCAATGCCCTGCGCATCGTGGTGGAGACCACCGGCGCGTCCATTTTTGACAAGGCCTATCTAGCCACGCTGCAACAGCTCAACGACGAAATCTTCCTGCTGCCGGGCGTGGACCGGCCCTTCATGAAGTCGCTGTGGACCAGCAACACCCGCTGGGTGGCCGTGACCGAGGACGGCCTGGACGGCAACACCGTGATGGGCGACGCCTATGACGGCTCGGCCGCCGCGCTGGCCGAAGTGCGCGCCAACGTGGAGCGCTCGGGCGAGATCGGCCAACTGGTGGCGGGCGACTTCCAGTCCAGCATCGTTTTCGTGCCGCTGCTGGACAAGAACCCCCAGACCGGCGAGGCGTTGGACTATGGCGAGCTCTCGCGCAAGATCGAAGCCTTGCGTGACAAATACCAATCGGACACCGTGCGCATCCACGTGGTGGGCTTTGCCAAGGTGGTGGGGGACCTCATCGAGGGCCTGCAGCAGGTGCTGGAGTTCTTCGGCCTGGCGCTGCTGATCTGTGCTGCCGTGCTCTACGGCTACACCCGCTGCGCCCGCAGCACGGCGCTGGTGGTGGCCTGCTCGCTCATCGCCGTGGTCTGGCAGTTTGGCCTGTTGGCCTTGTTGCACTACGAGCTGGACCCGTACTCGGTGCTGGTGCCCTTCCTGGTGTTCGCCATCGGCATGAGCCATGGCGCGCAGAAGATGAACGGCATCAGGCAAGACATAGGCCGTGGCACGCACAAGGTGGTGGCGGCGCGCTACACCTTCCGCCGTTTGATCGTGGCCGGCGCCACCGCCTTGCTGTGCGATGCGGTGGGCTTTGCGGTGCTGGCCATCATCCAGATCCAGGTGATCCAAGACCTGGCGGTGATCGCCAGCATCGGCGTGGCGGTGCTGATCTTCACCAACCTGGTCTTGCTGCCCATCTTGCTGAGCTATGTGGGCGTGGGCGCCCAAGCGGCGCGGCGCAGCCTGCGGCTCGAAGCGCTGGACGACCACGACGACGTGACCCGCTCGGGCACCCTGGTGCAACGGCGCACCTGGCTGTGGACCTTCCTTGACCAGTTCACGCAGCGCGGCCCGGCGCTGGCGGCCATCGCGGTGAGCCTGCTGCTGGCCGCGGGCGGCTATGCCATCAGCCTGCGGCTGCAGATCGGCGATCTGGACCCGGGCGCGCCCGAGCTGCGCGCCGACTCGCGCTACAACCGCGACAACGCCTACCTGGCCCAGCACTACGCCGCCAGCAGCGACATCCTGACGGTGATGGTGAGCACGCCCGAAGACCAGTGCACCCAGTACGACACGCTGGCCAAGGTCGACCGCCTGGCCTGGCAGCTGGAACAGTTGCCGGGGGTGGAGTCGACCAACTCCATGGCGGCGCTGTCGAAGCTGGCCATGGTGGGCTACAACGAGGGCAACCTGAAGTGGTTCGAGCTGTTCCCCAACGCCAGCGCGCTGGGCGGGGTGCAGACCCGCGCACCGCGCGAGCTGTTCAACCAGGGCTGCTCGTTCTTGTCGCTGTACGTGTACCTGAAGGACCACAAGGCCGAGACGCTGGACCGGGTGGTGGCCGAGGTGGACAGCTTCATCAAATCCAACCAAGACAAGGACGTCAGGTTCATGTTGGCAGCGGGCAGTGCGGGCATCGACGCGGCCACCAACATCGTCGTCAAGCAGGCCATGCACGAGATGCTGCTGTGGGTCTATGGCGCGGTGCTGCTGCTGTGCTGGTTCACCTTCCGCTCCTGGCGTGCGGTGCTGTGTGCGGTGCTGCCGCTGGTGCTCACTTCCATCTTGTGCGAGGCGCTCATGGTGGCGTTTGGCATGGGCGTGAAGGTGGCCACGCTGCCGGTGATCGCGCTGGGCGTGGGCATCGGTGTGGACTACGCGCTGTATGTGCTGAGCGTGATGCTGGCGCAGCTGCGCACCGGCGAAAGCCTCTCGGCCGCCTACCTGCACGCGCTGCAGTTCACCGGCCGGGTGGTGATGCTCACCGGCATCACCCTGGCCCTGGCCGTGGGCACCTGGGCCTTCTCGCCCATCAAGTTCCAGGCCGACATGGGCATCCTGCTGGCCTTCATGTTCATCTGGAACATGGTGGGCGCCCTGGTGCTGTTGCCGGCGCTGGCGCATCTCCTGTTGCGGCCGGCACGCGCTGTGGCACCGGCTTCCAACCACAAGCCGGTGGCCGTTTGAATCTGCAAAGAAAGTGAAGTTATGACCTCCAACATCTCCGTCGACGGCGTCCAGGTGCGTTACCGCGACTCGGGCGGGCCTGGCCCGGCCGTGCTGCTGATGCATGGCATCGGCGGCTCGCTGGAACTGTGGGCCGCCCAGTTCGTGGAGGCCAACCAAGGCCTGCGCCTGATCGCACTGGATCTGCCCGGCCACGGCCTGTCCGACTTCGGGCACCAGCCCTGCTCGCCGAAGGCCTACGCCCGCTTCGTCTGGCAGTTTGCCGACGCGATGGGCCTGGAAAGCCTGCACTTGGTTGGCAACTCCATGGGTGGGGCCATCAGCCTGCTGATGCTGGCCCAGCAGCCAACGCGGGTGCGGACCGTGCTGCTGGCCGCCGCCGCCACCCTGGGCCGCGCCGGCCCGTTGCCCTTCAGACTGATGACCTTGCCGCTGCTGGGCGCGCTGATGTCACGAGCCGGCCCCATGGCTGTCACCCAACAATTGCAAGCCATCTTCGACCCGTCGTTCGCCATCCCGGACGAGGTGCGCAAGACCGTGCAGCGCAACGTGATGCGGCCCGGCGCCCAGGCCGCCTTCCTCGCCACGCTGCGCCAGATGTGCGACCTGGGCGGTCAACGTGCTGACCTGGTGGCCGAGGCGCAGGTGGCGCTGTCGTCGGCCGAGGCGCCGGTGCTCTTGCTGCATGGGATACAGGATCGGGTGATCCCGTGGCGGCATTCCGAGGCGGGGCAAGCGTTGGCGCCGAAGGGCGAGCTTCAACTCCTGGACCACTGTGGCCACACGCCACAGCTGGAACAAGCCGCTGTCTTCAACGAGGCGATGCGGGCCTTGGTGGCCCGCGCCTGACGCAGCGCGGGCGGCTGGGCGGCGCTGGGCCCAGGCCGCCTCAGTCGGCCAGCTTGAACAGGCTGGTGGCTTCCAGGTCCAGCACTTCCTGCTGCAGCTGGTTGTAGAGCTGCCAGCGCCAGCGCAGGATGCCCAGCGGCTTGTTGCCCGAGCGGCGCACTTCCAGCACCGTGGCCACCACGCGCAGCGTGTCGTTCGGGCGCACGGGCTTGAGCCACTTCACGTACTGCAGGCCGGGGGAGGCAAAGCTTTCGCTGCCCACCAGCGCGGCTTCGGCCACCAGGCGCATGGCGATGCCGCAGGTCTGCCAGCCGCTGGCGATCAGGCCGCCGTGCGGGCCCTGGGCGGCGGCCTCGGGGTCGGTGTGGAACCACTGCGGGTCCCACTCGCTGGCGAAATCGAGGATCTGCTGCTCGGTGATCGTGTAGGGGCCAGCCTCGATGGTCTGGCCAACCTGGAACTGCGCAAACTTCATGCGGGGTGGGCTCCGGTGGTGTACAGGCGCTGGCGCAGCCAAGGGCTGACGCGGTAGCGCTCGCCGCGGTAATGGGTGTCCAGCGCGTCCAGCAGGTGCACCACCGGGGCCGTGCCCACGCGCTGCAGCCACTCGAACGGGCCGGCGGGGTAGTTCACGCCCAGCTTCATCGCGGCGTCGGCGGCCTCGGGCGTGCACACGCCTTGCTGCACGGCGTCGGCGGCCTCGTTCACCAGCATGGCAATGCTGCGGGCCACCACCAGGCCGGGGGCGTCGGCCATGCGCAGGGGGTGCCAGCCGGCGGCGGCCAGCACGCCAGCCGCTTGGGCGGAAAAGGCTTCGCCGGCCTGGCCGGCCACGGCAAAGGCGATGGGCGCGCCGGGCGCCACGTCGTTCACGCTCCAGTCAAACACCGCCACGTTGGGCTGCTGCAGCTCGCTGGCGCGCTGGGCGGCGCTGCGGCCGTCCGTCACCACCACGCGGCCTTCGCCACCCTGGCTGCAGGCAAAGGCGATGCTCACCTCGGGGTTGCGCTCGTTGCGCGTCACCCGTGCGCCGTGTGCGGCCATGGTTTCGGCGATGCGGGCCGCCCAGGCACAGCGGCCGGTGACGGTGACCAGGCCGGGGGCGGTCTGCGCGGCGGCGGCGGGCAAGGCCTTGTCGGCCTCGGTCTGCGGGTAGGTGTAGAAGCCACGGCCGTTCTTGCGGCCCAGCCAGCCGGCGTCCACCAGGTCGCGCTGCACGCCGGAGGGGCCGTAGCGCTTGTCCTGAAAGTAGGCGCCGTAGACCGAGTTGGTGACCGCGAAGTTGGTGTCGTGGCCGATCAGGTCCATCAGCTCGCACGGGCCCATGCGAAAGCCCGCTGCGCGCAGGCAGGCGTCGAGCACCGGCGGCGTGGCGGCCTGCTCTTGCAGCAGCGCCAGCGTCTCGGCGTAGTAGGGCCGGGCGATGCGGTTGACGATGAAGCCCGGCGAGCTCTTGGCGTGCACCGGCACCTTGCCCCAGGCCTGGCTGAGCGCAAAGATGGCCTCGGCCACGGGTGCTTCCGTGTGCAGGCCCGACACCACCTCGACCAGCTTCATCAGCGGCACGGGGTTGAAGAAGTGCATGCCCACCAGCCGGCCCGGCAGGCGCAAGCCGTTGGCGATGGCCGTCACCGAGATCGACGAGGTGTTGGTGGCCAGGATGGCGTCGTCGGCCAGCAAGGCTTCGAGCTCGCGGAACAGGCCGCGCTTGACCTCCAGGTTCTCGACGATGGCTTCCACCACCACCTTGGCTGCTGCAGCTTCGGCCACGGCCGAGATGGGGGTGATGCGGGCCACGGCCGCCTCGGCCGCGTCGGCCGCCAGCTTGCCCTTGTCCACCAGGCCCTGCAGGGTCTTGGCCAGCTGGGCCTTGGCCTGGGCGGCGGCGCCTTCGCGCGTGTCGTGCAGCCACACCGGGTGGCCGGCCTGGGCGGCCACCTGCGCGATGCCCGCACCCATGATGCCGGCGCCCACCACGAGCACCGGTGCGTTGTTCAAGTTGGTCAGATTCATTCCAGGGTCTCGGTGGTGCTTCGCCTGGCCGTCATTCCCGCGAAGGCGGGAATCCACAGATGGGCAGCGGCGGGTGGATTCCCGCCTTCGCGGGAATGACGAAGTAGGCTGCGGGAAAGACGGAGCAAGCTGCGGGAAAGACGGAGCAAGCTGCGGGAGCGATGGAGCGTCATGGTGTCTTCGCCACCCACGGAGCGGGTTGCTTGGCCAGGAAGGCGGCAAAGCCTTCGCGAGCCTCGTCGGTGCCGCGCACACGGGCGATGGTGCGGGCCGTGAGCTCGCGCACCTCGGGGGTGACGGGGCCGACGTCGAACTGGGCGTACAGCGCCTTGATCTCGGCCAGCGCGCGCGGGCCGCCGTTCAGCAGTTCGGCCACGGTGGCGTCCACCGCAGCGTCCAGCTCGGCGGTGGCCACCACCTGCTGCACCATGCCGATGGCCAGGGCCTCGGCGGCGGCGATGCGCTGCGTGGTGAGGGCCAGGCGCAGCGCCTGGCGCTTGCCCACGGCGTTGGTGAGGTAGGGGCCGATGACCGAGGGCAGGATGCCGAACTTGGCTTCGCTGACCGCGAACTTGGCGTCCTCGCTGGCGATGGCGATGTCGCAGGCGCAGGTCAGGCCCACGCCGCCGCCCAGGGCCACGCCCTGCACGCGGGCGATGGTGGGTTGCGGGGCGGTGTGGATGCGGTAGAGCATGCCGGCAAAGCGGCGCGCGTCGGCCTCGTTCCATTCCACGCTGGCGGTGCTGGCGCGCTGCATCCACTGCAGGTCGGCGCCGGCGCTGAAGGCCTTGCCGGCGCCTTCGAGCACGATCACGCGCACGCTGGTGTCGGCGGCCAGGTCGGTGAAAGCGGCATCGAGTTCGCCGATCATGGCCTCGTCAAAGGCGTTGAACACGGCGGGCCGGTTCATGCGCACGCGGGTCACGGGGCCGCGCACGACGTCGAGAGTCTGATACTGGTTGTGGGTCATGGTTGGGTCTCCCGCCAGGCCGCCCCAAGGGAGCTTGGGGCTCCATTCAATAGGTTTCGAGGTGCAGTCGACCTTGTGCCTTCAGTTCAGCGCCCAGTGTCTCCCACGTCAAGCCGGCCTGGGTAGCCAAATCGCGCAAGGCCAGCACCACGCCCTCTTCCATCGACTTTAGGCCGCAGACATAGAAGTAGGTGTTGGGGTCTTTGAGCAGCGGGCCCAGGTCGGCGGCGCGCTCGCGCATCAGGTCTTGCACATAGCGCTTGGGGGCGCCGGGGGTGCGCGAGTAGGCGAAGTTGATGTCGATGAAGTCCTTGGGCAAATTCATCAGCGGGCCGAAGTAGGGCAGCTCCTGCTGGGTGCGGGCGCCGAAGAACAGCATCAGCTTGCCACCCTCGAACTTGCCCGTGGCGCGCAGGCGGCGGCGCCATTCGGTCATGGCCCGCATCGGCGCGCTGCCGGTGCCGGTGCAGATCATCACGATGTTCGACTTGGGGTGATTGGGCATCAGGAAGCTGGTGCCGAACGGGCCGATGACCTGCACCGTGTCGCCCACCTTCAGGTCGCACAGGTAGTTGCTGGCCACGCCGCGCACCGGCTTGCCCGAGTGGTCCTCGAGCACGCGCTTGATGGTGAGCGAGACGTTGTTGTAGCCGGGGCGCTCGCCATTGCGCGGGCTGGCGATGGAGTACTGGCGCGCGTGGTGCGGCTTGCCGGCGGCGTCGGTGCCCGGCGGCACGATGCCGATGGACTGGCCTTCCAGCACCGGGAAGGGCATGGCGCCGAAGTCCAGCATCAGGTGGTGGGTGTCGTACTCGGTGCCCACCTGGGTGACGCGCACGTTGCCCACCACCGTGGCGGTGACGGATTTCTCAGCCGATTTGGGGCCGTAGAGGTTGGTGTACGCATGCGCGGCCGACCAGGGCGGCAGCGTGGCACCGAACTCGGCCGAGCGGAAGGGCGTGGCGCCGGTGGGGTCGGCTGCGGCGGCGGGCGCAGTGGGCGCCTCGGCCACGGCGGGATCACCGCCGGCGGCGGTGATCGCGGCATCCAACTGCTCGCGGCTCAGCTCGGCGGGCAGTTCGTCCCAGCTGAACTGCTCGTCCAGCGTGTAGGGCTTGGCCGCGGCCACGGTGCGGTAGTTGTCGATCGAACCGGTGGGGCAGGGCGAGATGCAGGCGTTGCACCAGTTGCAGACGGCCACGTCGATGACGTAGTTGCGCGCGTCATGCGTGATCGCGTTCACCGGGCAAGTGGCCTCGCAGGTGTTGCAGCGGATGCAGATCTCGGGGTCGATGACGTGCTGCTTGAGCACGGTGGGCAGGGGAGCGTTCATGGCGCGCGTCCTTGATGGTGGCTACGTCATGCCCGCGAAGGCGGGCATCCAGGGTACTCGTCATGCCCGCGCAGGAGTGCATCCAAGGTGGCGGTGGCGGCGAAGGTGGATTCCCGCCTTCGCGGGAATGACGAGGAGGGGCGGGAATCCAGAGTGTCGGTCATGGGGCATGGATTCCCGCCTTCGCGGGAATGACAAGTCACTCAGTTGAAGCGCACGTACTCGAAATCCACCGGCTGGCGGTTGATGCCCATGACGGGCGGGGCGATCCAGCCGGCGAACTTGCCGGGGTCGGTGACGCGGCCCATCAGGCTGGCCACGAAGGCGCGGTCTTCGGCGCTGGGCAGCCAGTTCTTCTCGTTGGCCACCCACTCGGCCTGGCTCAGCACGCGGCCATCGGGTGCCACGTTGGCGCCAGCCAGCGTGCCGATCTTGCGGTTGAAGGCCTTGTGCGGGGCCTGCAGGCGGAAGGGGATGCCGGCCTTCTCGATGACCTTGTTCCAGCGCTGCACGCCGCCGATGCTGTCCTTGATGTAGTCGTCGCGCAGCACTTCGTTCAGCGCGTTCAGCATGGGCACTTCGCGTTCCACCAGGGCGCCGCCCTGCACGTTCAGCACCTTGTAGGTCTGGCCCTGCAGGCGGTGGTCGTCGCCGCGCTTGGTTTCTTCGTAGCGGCCCTTCAGGCCGGTGTTGTAGAAGATCGCGGCGTTGCTCGACTCGTCGGCACCGAACAGGTCGATGGTCACCGAGAAGTGGAAGTTCAGGTAGCGCTGGATGGTGGGCAGGTCAATCACGCCGGCAGCGCGCACCTTGGCGGGGTCGTCGGTCTTGAGCTCGTTCATCACCTGGCAGGTGCGGGCGATCACGCGGCTCACGCCCGACTCGCCCACGAACATGTGGTGGGCCTCTTCGGTCAGCATGAACTTGGTGGTGCGGGCCAGCGGGTCAAAGCCACTCTCGGCCAACGCGCACAGCTGGAACTTGCCGTCGCGGTCGGTGAAGTAGGTGAACATGTAGAAGCTCAGCCAGTCGGGCGTCTTCTCGTTGAAGGCCTGCAGGATGCGTGGGTTGTCGGCATCGCCCGAGTTGCGTTGCAGCAGCGCGTCGGCTTCTTCACGGCCATCGCGGCCAAAGTACTTGTGCAGCAGATAGACCATGGCCCACAGGTGGCGGCCTTCTTCCACGTTCACCTGGAACAGGTTGCGCAGGTCGTACTGGCTGGGGCAGGTGAGGCCCAGGTGGCGCTGCTGCTCGACCGAGGCCGGCTCGGTGTCGCCCTGGGTGACGATGATGCGGCGCAGGTTGGCGCGGTGCTCGCCGGGGATGTCCTGCCAGGCGGCCTCGCCCTTGTGCTCGCCGAAGTTCACCTGGCGGCCTTCTTCCTTGGGGTTCATGAAGATGCCCCAGCGGTAGTCGGGCATCTTCACGTGGCCGAACTGGGCCCAGCCGTCCGGGTCCACGCTCACGGCGGTGCGCAGGTACACGTCAAAGCCCTGCGAGCCGTCCGGGCCCATGTCGTTCCACCAGTTCAGGTAGTTGGGCTGCCAGTGCTCCAGCGCGCGCTGCAGCGTCTTGTCTTCCGACAGGGCGACGTTGTTGGGGATCTTTTCGCTGTAGTTGATGGTGGACATGGGGGTTCCTGGTGAGCGGTGAGTCCCTCGTCATGCCCGCGAAGGCGGGCATCCATGGGGGCTGTGGTGCGGGGGTGGATTCCCGCCTTCGCGGGAATGACGAGAGAGAGAGAGCGGGAATGACGGAGAGAGCGGGAATGACGGAGAGAGCGGGAAGGACGGAGAGAGCGGGAAGGACGGGTTGAGCGTTACACGCGGTTCATGTCGAACTGGGCCTTCTCGCCCTTGCCGTAGAGCTTCAAGGCACCCTTTTCGCCCACAGCGTTGGGGCGCTGGAAGATCCAGTTCTGCCAGGCGGTGAGGCGGCCGAAGATGCGGGTGAACATGTTCTCGGGGCCGTTGAAGCGCAGGTTGGCTTCCATGCCGGTCAGCGCGTCAGGCGACATGGCGGCGCGCTCTTCCAGCGCGATGCGCACTTCGTCGGCCCAGTCGATGTCGTCCGGGGCCGAGGTGACCAGGCCCAGGGCCAGCGCGGCGTCGGCATCCAGCGCCTGGCCGATCGCGGCGCGGGCGGCGGCCAGCGGGGCGGCCTCTTCATAGAAGCGGCGGGCGATGCGCGACTGGCCGGTGGCCATCGGGTAGAGGCCAAAGTTGGCTTCGGTGAGCACGAGCTTGGGGGCCTTGGCGGCGTCGTCGGGCAGGGCCAACTGGTAGCTGCGGTCGCAGGCCAGGGCGAATTCGAGGAAGGTGCCGGTGAAGCAGGAGCCTTCTTCGATCAGCGCGAACAGCGAGCGCGACGAGACATCGATGCGCGAGAGCGTGCGGCGCAGCAGGCCGGTGGTTTCACGCACCAGCCAGTGGCCCTGGTTGGCCAGCAGCACGGCGTCCATGGCTTGCACGGCCGCCGAGTCGCCGCTGGTCTTCCAGACCCAGGTGCCAATCTCCAGCTCGTTGGTGCGCATGTGCAGGATGGCGTCGTCCAGTTGGCGGGCCATGGCCAGCGGGTACCAGTTGGCACCGGCGGCGACGATGCCGTCCACGGTGCCGGGCTGGGCACCGGTGGGGGCCTTGACGGTGAACACGGCCTGGCGCTTGCTGCGGTCGATCTCGACCGAGACGTGTTCGTAGCGGATGCTGTTGGCGTCTTGCTGGCGCTCGATGCGGGTCAGCGCAACGCCTTTGCCGTCCGCCGGGCGGTCGCTCTGGGCGGCCAGGGCCTGGGCGCGTTCCTGCACCTTGGCGGCGAAGGCGGCGGGCTTGACGATGTCGTCCACCAGGCGCCAGTCCTTGGCTTTCTGACCACGCACACCCTCTGTGGTGGTGCAGAAGATGTCCGCCAGGTCATGGCGTACGTGCCTTTTGTCGGTCACGCGGGTCAGGCCGCCGGTGCCGGGCAGCACGCCCAGCAAGGGCACTTCGGGCAGGCTCACGGCCGAGCTGCGGTCATCGACCAAAAGGATTTCATCGCAGGCCAGGGCCAGCTCGTAGCCGCCACCGGCGCAAGAGCCGTTCACGGCGGCCAGGAACTTCAGGCCGCTGTGCTTGCTGGAGTCTTCGAAGCCATTGCGGGTCTCGTTGGTGAACTTGCAGAAGTTCACCTTCCAGCCGTGGCTGGAGACACCCAGCATGAAGATGTTGGCGCCCGAGCAGAACACGCGCTCGCGGGCCGAGGTGACCACCACGGTGCGCACTTCGGGGTGCTCGAAGCGGATGCGGTTGATGGCGTCGTGCAGTTCCACGTCCACGCCCAGGTCGTAGCTGTTGAGCTTGAGCTTGTAGCCGGGGCGCAGGCCGGCGTTCTCGTCCACGCCCATGGCCAGCGTGGCCACGGCGCCTTCGAACTTCAACGACCAGTGGTGGTACTTGGCGGGCTCGGTGCGGTAATCAACCGGGGCGGGAACAAGGGCGTCGGTGGCGAGAGGGGCGTTCATGCGGGTCTCCTGGTGGGCGGTCTGTCGTCAGGCGGCATGCGCAACATAATGCGCGCCGGAGTGACAGGCATGATAGTGCATGAAATTCGCGTGTCAAGCTCTAAATGCACTTTAGTGCAGACGCCTGTAGGGTCATGGACCGGGTCAGTGTTTCCAGTGCAACTGGGTTTGCAGCGCCGAGTGCAGGTCGGCGTAGGCCTGCTCCAGCGGCTTGCCCCCGGTATCTAACACCAGATCGGCTTTGCCGTAGAAGGGTGCGCGTTCGGCCAGGATGCGCTTGAGGTCATCCATGGCCTCCTTGTTGCCCGACATGGGCCGCAGGTCACCCTGGGCCAGCACGCGGGTCATGTGCTCTTCGGGGCTGGCGCGCAGCCACACGGTGTAGCAGTGGCCCAGCAGCAGGTTGAAGTTGGCGGGGTCGGAGACCACGCCACCCGGCGTGGCGATGATGGCGTCCGGGTAGAGCTGGATGGTTTCTTCCAGCGCGCGGCGCTCGTAGCGGCGGTAGGCGCTGGGGCCCAGCAGGTTGTGGATCTCGGGCAGGCTGCAGCCGCCCACACGCTCGATCTCCTGGTTCAGCTCCACAAAGGGCACATCCAATGAATCCGCCAGCATTTTGCCAAGTGTGGACTTACCTGCGCCCCGCAAACCGATCAGCGCGATGCGCTGGGTGCGGGCGTCGGGCGTGCCGCTCTGGCCGTAGAGCTCGGTGAGCGCCAAGCGGCCCCGGCGCAGGTCGTCGTCGCCCCGGCCGCGCAGCAGGTCGCGGATCAGCAGCCACTCGGGTGAGCCGGCGGTCTCGTCGCCCAGCAGTTCGGCCAGTTGGCAATCGAGCGCGCGGCAGACCTGGCGCAGCACCAGGATGCTGGCATTGCCCACGCCCAACTCCAGGTTGGCCAGGTGGCGCTCGGACACCTCGGAGCTGGCCGAGAGGGCCTTGCGCGTGAGCCCGCGGCGGGCGCGCAGCGAGCGCACGCGCTCGCCCAGGGCGTTCAGAAAGGGGTCGCGCAAAGCGGTGGGGCGCTCGGGGTGGGTGGCCGTGTCCGCCGTGTCGGCGGGGGCCTCATCGAGCTCGGGGTCTTGAGGGGGCATGGTCTTGGTAGTTACCCGGTGCATGCAATATAGTGCTTGACGCGCTGCATTCCGGCGGTTAAGTTTCGTACATGCACTAAATTTCCACAAGCCGTCTGCCGCAACAAAAGCAGGCGGGGTGGAAAAGGCCTTGGAGCCCCTCATGAACACCGCAGAAGACTTCTCCGCCCTGATCGCACAGCTCACCGCCACCCTGCAGGGCCGGGCGCTGGACGACCAACTCGCCGCCGAGCTGAACCGTGATCACCCGGCCGGCAGCCCCACGTTCGACGCCATCTTTGCCGCCTGCAAGGCTGGCGTGGCCGCCGGTTGGATGTGCCAGCACGAGGGCGGCGGCATCCGCTACGGCCGCGTCATCAAACCCAGCCCGGCCACGCACGGCTATTCGGTGGACGTGGTGGAGATGGCCGACGTGGTGGGCCCGCACCACAGCCACCCGAACGGCGAGATCGACCTGGTGATGCCGTTGGAAGGCGACGCCCGCTTCGACGGCCAGGGCGCCGGCTGGAAGGTCTACGGCCCCGGCTCGGCCCACAAGCCCACCGTGATGGGCGGCCGCGCCCTGGTGCTCTACCTGCTGCCCGAAGGGGCCATTCAATTCACGCGCGCCTGAAGCGCCGCAGACCCGAACCCATGACCACTGAACTGTTGAAGAACCACGTTGCCGGCCAATGGCAGGCCGGCACAGGCGAAGGCACGCTGCTGACCGACCCGGTGACGGGCGAGGCCCTGGTGCGCGTCTCCAGCGCCGGGCTGGACCTGCCCGCCGCCTTCGCCTTTGCCCGCGAGCAGGGCGGTGCCGCGCTGCGGGCCCTGACCTACGGCGAGCGCGCCGGCCTGCTCAAGGCCGTGGCCGGCGTGCTCACCGCCCACCGCGACGCCTACTTCGCCATTGCCACCGCCAACTCGGGCACGGTGCAAAGCGACTCGGCCGTGGACATCGACGGCGCCATTTACACCCTGGGTCAGTACGCGCGCTGGGGCGCCGGCCTGGGCGACGCCCGGGTGCTGCTGGACGGCGACGTGGCCGCGCTGGCCAAGGACAACGCCTTCGCCTCGCAGCACCTGCGCGTGCCCACGCGCGGCCTGGCGCTGTTCATCAACGCCTTCAACTTCCCGTCCTGGGGCCTGTGGGAAAAAGCCGCGCCCGCGCTGCTGGCCGGTGTGCCGGTGGTGATCAAGCCCGCCACCACCACCGCCTGGCTCACCCAGCGCATGGTGGCCGACGTGGTGGCTGCCGGCGTGCTGCCGGCCGGCGCGCTCAGCGTGGTCTGCGGCAGTTCGGCCGGTCTGCTCGATGCGCTGCAGCCCTTCGACGTGCTCTCGTTCACCGGCTCGGCCGAGACGGCGGCGGTGATCCGCTCTCACCCCAAGGTGGCGGCGCAGTCGGTGCGCGTCAACATCGAGGCCGACAGCCTCAACTCCGCTGTGCTGCTGCCTGGCACCGCCGCCGGCTCCGAGCCCTTCGAGCTGTTCGTGCGCGAGGTGGTGCGCGAGATGACCGTCAAGTCGGGCCAGAAGTGCACTGCCATCCGCCGCGCCTTCGTGCCCGAGGCGCTGTACGACGCGGCGGCCGAAGCCATCGCCGCCAAGCTGGCCAAGGTCACCGTGGGCAACCCGCGCGTTGATGCGGTGCGCATGGGCGCGTTGGTGAACCGCGAGCAGTGGCAAACGGTGCAGGACGGCATCGCCGCGCTGAGCGCCCAGACCGAGGTGCTGTTTGATGGCCGCCAAGCCCCGCTGATCGACGCCGACCCGGCCGTGGCTGCCTGCGTAGGCCCCACCTTGCTGGGCACGCGCCACCCCGAAGCCGCCGACAAGGTGCACAACGTGGAAGTGTTCGGCCCCTGCGCCACGCTGATGCCCTACCGCGACACGGCCCAGGCCGCGGCGCTGATCCGCCGTGGTGAAGGCTCGCTGGTCTGCTCGCTCTACGGCGATGACGCCGCCGCGCTGGCCGCCATGGCTACCGAACTGGCCGATGCCCATGGCCGCGTCCATGTCGTCACGCCCGACGTCGCCAAGCTGCACAGCGGCCATGGCAATGTGATGCCCCAATCGCTGCACGGTGGCCCCGGCCGCGCGGGCGGTGGCGAAGAGCTGGGCGGCCTGCGTGCGCTGGCCTTCTATCAGCGCCGCACGGCCGTGCAGGCCAGCCCGGCGGTGCTGGCGGCCCTGGGAGCCACCCGTGCACCTTACTGAACCTCTCCACCACTCCATCGTCATGCCCGCGCAGGCGGGTATCCATGACTGCACCCACTGCTGGATTCCCGCCCCCCGCCTTCGCGGGGGCAGGCTCCGCGGGAATGACGGCAAACCATCGTCATGCCCGCGCAGGCGGGCATCCATGACCGCACACACTGCTGGATTCCCGCCTACGCGGGAATGACGGCGAAAGGAGACAACCATGAACGCCAACGCCGCTTCATTCGCAAGCACCAACCCCGCGCCCAACGTGGCCGCACCCGCCGAGCACTTCAACTTCGCCCAGCACCTGCTGAGTGAAAACGCCGGCCGCCATGCCAAGACTGCCTTCATCGACGAGATGGGCTCTGTCACCTACGGCCAGCTCGACGAGCGCGTGCGCCGCATGGCCGCCGGCCTGCGCGCGCTGGGCGTGAAGCGCGAAGAGCGCGTGCTGCTGCTGATGCTCGACAGCGTCGACTGGCCCGTGGCCTACCTGGGCGCGATGTACGCCGGCGTGGTGCCGGTGGCCGTGAACACCTTGCTCACCGCCGACGACTACGCCTACATGCTGGAGCATTCCCGCGCCCAGGCCGTGTTGGTGTCGGGCGCGCTGCTGCCGGCCGTGACCTCGGCCATGGTCAAGTCCGACCACGAGGTGCAGAAGGTCATCGTCTCGCGCCCCATGGCGCCGCTGCACCCGGCCGAGACCGAGTTCGAAACCTTCCTGGCCGCCCAGACCCCGCTGGCCAAGCCGGCCGCCACAGGCCCCGATGCGCCGGGTTTCTGGCTCTACTCCTCAGGCTCCACCGGCCGCCCCAAGGGCACGGTGCACTCGCACGCCAACCCCTACTGGACCTGCGAGCTCTACGCCAAGGGTGTGCTGGGCCTGCGCGAGAGCGACGTGTGCTTCTCGGCCGCCAAGCTGTTCTTTGCCTACGGCCTGGGCAATGGGCTCACCTTCCCGATGAGCGTGGGTGCCACCGTCATCCTGATGGGCGAGCGCCCCACGCCCGACGCCACCTTCCGCCGCTGGCTGGGCGTGGATGTTCGCCCCCTAGGGGCTGCGCCCCGTCCCCCCGAGGGGGAGCCAGCGGCTAGGGGCGGCCCGTCGCCGCTTGGCAGCGTGAAGCCCACGGTGTTCTACGGCGCCCCCACCGGCTTTGCCGGCATGCTGGCCCACCCCGCGTTGCCGGCGCGCACCGACGTGGCGCTGCGCCTGGTGTCGTCGGCCGGCGAGGCCCTGCCCTCGGAACTGGGCGAGCGCTTCAAGCGCCACTTTGGCGTGGACATCGTCGACGGCATCGGCTCCACCGAGATGCTGCACATCTACATCTCGAACCGGCCCGACAAGGTGCGCTACGGCACCACCGGCTGGCCCGTGCCGGGCTACGACATCGAACTGCGCGGTGAAGAGGGTGGCACGGTGCCCGACGGCGAGCCCGGCGACCTCTACATCCGCGGCCCCTCGGCGGCCATGATGTACTGGGGCAACCAGGCCAAGACCCGCGAAACCTTCCAGGGCGGCTGGACCAAGAGCGGCGACAAGTACGTGCGCAACGCCGACGGCAGCTACACCTACAGCGGCCGCAGCGACGACATGCTCAAGGTGAGCGGCATCTATGTCAGCCCCTTCGAGGTGGAAGCCACGCTGGTGCTGCACCCCGCCGTGCTGGAAGCCGCCGTGATCGGCGTGCCCGACGCCGAGGGCCTGACCAAGACCAAGGCCTTCGTGGTGGTGAAGCCCGGCAAGACCACGACCGAGGAAGAACTCAAGGCCTTCGTGAAAGACCACCTGGCGCCCTACAAGTACCCGCGCCAGATCGTCTTTGTCGACGACCTGCCCAAGACCGCCACCGGCAAGATCCAGCGCTTCAAGCTGCGCGACCAGGAGAAGGCAGCGTCGTGAGCCACTCTGCCTTGTCATTCCCGCGCCCGATCCCGTCATTCCCGCGCCTCTCCTCGTCATTCCCGCGCAGGCGGGAATCCACGGGGTCAGCCGAAGCCCTGGATTCCCGCCTTCGCGGGAATGACGTCAGGGTGGCTTGCCGCCTTCGCGGGCATGACGGGGCGGGCCTTCGCGGACATGGCGGGGCCTGGTGATGCAAGTCGCCATCCAAGCCGCCGGCCGCCAGGTCGACATCGAAGTGCAATGGGTGGGTGTGGCCAACCCGGCCGCGCCGCTGCTCGTCTTCCTGCACGAAGGCCTGGGCTCGGTGGCGATGTGGAAGGATTTTCCCGAGCGCCTCTGCCAGGCCTGCGGCCTGCGCGGCCTGGTGTACTCGCGCCCCGGCTACGGCCGCTCCACGCCGCGAGCGGCCAACGAGCACTGGGGGCTGGACTTCATGCACATCCAGGCCCAACAGGTGCTGCCCGCGCTGCTGAGCGCGCTGGGCGTGCAGGGCCGCTACAGCCTGCTGGGCCACAGCGACGGTGGCTCCATCAGCTTGCTGCACGCGGCGCACGCGCCTGAGCGGGTCAGCGCCGCCATCGTCATGGCACCGCACATCCTGGTGGAAGAGTTCGGCCTCATCAGCATTCGCGAAGCCCGCAACCAGTACGCCAGCGGCACGCTGCGCCAGGGCTTGGCCAAGTACCACGACGACGTCGATTCCGCCTTCTGGGGCTGGAACGACATCTGGCTGGCACCGGAGTTTCCCCAATGGCAAATTACTTCAGAACTAAAGCATATTAAGGCCCCGGTGCTGGCCATCCAGGGGGTGGACGACCCCTACGGCACCATGGCGCAGATCGACGGCATTGCCAGCGCTGTGGGCAACACCCGATTGATCAAGCTGGCCGCGTGTGGACACTCGCCGCACCGGGACCAGCCCGAGCAAGTCATCCAGGCCGTACAGGCCTTCACCCAGCAAACCGCCCCGCAAGAAGCACCCCAGGAGACCCCCTCACCATGAAGCGCAACACCCTCTCTGTCTTTGCCGCCGCCGCCGTGCTGCTGGCTTCCGGTTCGGCCTTTGCACAGGCCAAGCTCAAGGTGGGCCTGATGCTGCCCTACACCGGCACCTACGCCGCGCTGGGCAATGCCATCGAGAACGGCTTCAAGCTCTACCTGGCCGAGCAAGGCGGCAAGGTGGGCGGCCGCGAGGTGGAGTACTTCAAGGTGGACGACGAGTCCGACCCCTCCAAGGCCACCGAGAACGTGGGCAAGCTCGTCAAGCGCGACCAGGTGGACGTGCTGATTGGCACCGTGCACTCGGGCGTGGCCATGGCCATGGCCAAGGCCGCGAAAGACAGCAACACGCTGCTGATCGTGCCCAACGCCGGTGCGGACGCGGTGACCGGCCCCATGTGCGGCCCCAACATCTACCGCTCGTCGTTCAGCAACTGGCAGCCGGGCTACGCCATGGGCGAGGTGATGGCCAAGAAGGGCATCAAGAAGGCCGTGACCATCACCTGGAAGTACGCGGCCGGTGACGAATCGGTCAAGGGCTTCAAGGAAGCCTTCACCAAGGGTGGCGGCGAGGTGCTGAAGGACCTGACCCTGCCGTTCCCGGGCGTTGAATTCCAGGCCCTGCTGACCGAGATCGCCGCGCTCAAGCCCGATGCGGTCTACACCTTCTTCGCCGGTGGCGGCGCCGTGAAGTTCGTGAAAGACTACGACGCGGCCGGTCTGAAGAAGAGCGTCCCGCTGTACGGCGCCGGCTTCATCACCGACGGCACGTTGGAAGCCCAGGGCGCCTCGGCCGACGGCCTGCTCACCTCGCTGCACTACGGCGACAGCCTGACCAACCCCAAGGACCAGTCGTTCCGCCTGGCCTACGCCAAGACCTACAAGCTGCAGCCCGACGTGTACGCGGTGCAGGGCTACGACGCCGCGCAAATTTTGGGCATTGGCCTGAACGCCGTGAAGGGCGACGTGAGCAAGAAGGCCGAGTTCGCCGCCGCGGTGGAAAAGGCCAAGATCGACAGCCCGCGCGGCCCCTTCAGCCTGAGCAAGGCGCACAACCCGGTGCAAGACATCTACCTGCGCCAGGTGAGCGGCAAGGAGAACAAGGTCATCGGCATCGCATCGAAATCCTTGGCCGACCCCGCGCGCGGCTGCAAGAGCTGAAGCGCCGTAGCCCGTGGACTTCGCCACCTTCCTCATCCAGTGTCTTAACGCTGTTCAATACGGGCTGCTGCTGTTCCTGGTGGCGTCGGGGTTGACGCTGATCTTCGGCATCATGGGCGTCATCAACCTGGCGCACGGCAGCTTCTACATGATCGGCGCCTACATGGCCTATGCGCTGGCGCCGGCCGTGCAGCAATGGGGCGGTGGCTTCTTCACCGTGCTGGTGCTGGGCATCACGCTCTCGGTGCTGCTGGGCTATGTGCTGGAGTGGGTGTTCTTCAGCTACCTGTATGAGCGCGAGCACCTGCAACAGGTGCTGATGACCTACGGCCTCATCCTGGTGTTCGAGGAGCTGCGCAGCATCCTGGTGGGTGACGACGTGCACGGCGTGCAGCCGCCCGATTGGCTCGCGGGCAGCCTGCCGCTGGGCGAGATGATGACCTACCCCGTCTATCGCCTCTTCGTCTCGGCCGTGTGCCTGGCCGTGGCGGTGGGCATGTGGGCGGTGATGACCAAGACCCGGCTGGGCATGCGCATCCGCGCCGGTGCCAGCAACCGCGAGATGGTGCGGGCCATGGGCGTGAACATCCGCCTGCTCTACCGCATCGTCTTTGCCGTGGGCGTGGCCCTGGCCGCGCTGGCCGGCATGATCGCCGCGCCGGTCTCGTCGGTGTACCCCAACATGGGTGCCGGCGTGCTCATCATCTGTTTCGTGGTGGTGGTGATCGGTGGCATCGGCTCCATCAAGGGCGCCCTGGTGGCCGCCTTGATGGTGGGCTTTGTCGACACCTTCGGCAAGGTGCTGCTGCCCAGCATCGCCGGCGTGTCGGTGTACCTGTTGATGGCGGCCATGCTGCTGTGGAAGCCGGAAGGCCTGTTCAAATGACCCACCCCCGTAGCGCCTCCGGCGCTCCCCCTCAAGGGGGCGCCCTCAGCGGCCTGGCAGAGCCAGTTCCGCGAGGGCCGCTGGGTTTGCCGCGCGAGACCTGGCCCGTTGTTGTGGCCTTCGCCGCCCTGGCCGCGCTGCCCCTGGTGCTGCAAGGCTTCTACCTGGAGCTGGCGGTCAAGATCATGATCCTGGCCATCTTCGCGCTCAGCCTCGAGCTGCTGGTGGGCCAGACCGGCCTGGTGTGCTTTGGCCATGCGGCCTTCTTCGGCATCGGCGCCTACGCCGTCACGCTGATGTCGCCGCAGGGCGAGGCGGCCTCGCTGTGGCTCACGCTCATCGTGGCCATGGCGGCGGCCGGGCTGTACGCGCTGGTGGTGGGCGCGCTCTCGCTGCGCACCAAGGGCGTGTACTTCATCATGATCACGCTGGCCTTTGCGCAGATGGCCTACTTCGTGGCCCACGACACGCCGTTGGGCGGCGGCAGCGACGGCATCTACCTCTACTTCAAGCCCGACGCGTCGATCTTCGGCTTCAAGCCGTTTGATCTGGACAAGGGCAACACGCTGTACTACGCGGTGCTGGCCAGCCTGGGGGCATCCTTCGCCTTCGCGGCGGTGATGCTGCGCAGCCGCTTTGGCCGCGCGCTGGCCGGCATCAAGGCCAACGAGCAGCGCATGCGCGCCGCCGGCTTTGCCACCTTTGGCTACAAGCTCATCATCTTCATCGGCTCGGCCAAGCTGGCCGCGCTGGCGGGCTACTGGTTCGCGGTGAAAGACGGCTTCGTGAACCCCGAGCTGCTCAGCTGGCACCAGAGCGGCGCCGTGCTGATCATGATCATCCTGGGCGGCCTGGGCCACCTGCGCGGCGCGCTGCTGGGCGCGGTGGCCTTCACGCTGCTGCAGGAGCTGTTCCAGTCGCAGGCCGTGTTTGGCGCCTTTGCCAAGCACTGGCAGCTGAGCCTGGGCCTGGCCATCATCGCCTTCGTGGCGCTGATGCCGCGCGGGCTGATCGGCCTGTTCACCCGCAAGGAGGCGACATGAGCGCCCCCTTGCTCGAAGCCCGCGCGCTGTCGCGCTTCTTCGGTGGCTTGAAGGCCGTGGAAGGTGTCTCGCTCACGCTCACCGAGGGCGAGCTGCACGCCGTCATCGGCACCAATGGCGCCGGCAAATCCACGCTGATCAACCTGCTCTCGGGCGAGATCCCGCCCAGCGCCGGCGAGGTCTTGCTGATGGGCCAGGACGTGGCCCGCTGGAGCCAGCCCAAGCGCGCCCGCGCCGGGCTGGGCCGCAGCTACCAGCGCAACACCATCTTTGGCGAGTTCACGGTGCGCGAGAACTGCCGCCTGGCCGCCCAGGCCCGCTGGCAGCGGCCGTGGGACTGGTGGACGCCCGCGACAGCCGACGAGAATGCCAGCACCGCCGCGGACGAAGCCATGGCCCGCGCCGGCCTGGCCGAGCACGCCACCCGCACGGCCGGCACGCTCTCGCACGGCCAGAAGCGCCAGCTGGAGATCGCCATGTGCCTGGCGAGCGCGCCCCGCGTGCTGTTGCTGGACGAGCCCCTGGCGGGCATGGGCGCCGAAGAGACCGAACGCATGCTGGCGCTGCTGAACGAGCTGAAGACCGGCCACGCCATCCTGCTGGTAGAGCACGACATGGACGCCGTGTTCCGCGTGGCCGACAAGATCACTGTGATGGTCAATGGCCGCGTGATCGCCAGCGACGCACCCGCCAACATCCGCACCAACCGCGACGTGCAGATCGCCTACCTGGGCGACCATTGACATGGCTTCCGAAGACTACTTCCTCCAGGCCCAAGACCTGCACTCGCACTACGGCCAGAGCCACATCCTGCACGGCATCGGCTTCTCTCTGCGCAAGGGCGAGGCCATGGGCCTGCTGGGCCGCAATGGCATGGGCAAGACCACGCTGATCCGCACCCTGCTGGGCCAGGTGCGCGCCAGTGGCGGCACGGTGACGGTGGCCGGCCATGATGTGACCCGCGAGCCCACCGAGCGCATCGTCAAGCTCGGCATTGGCGTGGTGCCCGAAGGCCGCGGCGTGTTCCCCAACCTCAGCGTGCGCGAGAACCTCATCATGGCCGCGCGGCCCGGCACCCGTGGCCAGACCGACTGGACCTTCGAGCGCGTGATGGACACCTTCCCCCGCCTGGCCGAGCGCCTCACCAACGGCGGCGGCCAGCTCAGCGGCGGCGAGCAGCAGATGCTGGCCATCGGCCGCGCGCTGATGACCAACCCCGACCTCATCATCCTCGACGAAGCCACCGAGGGCCTGGCCCCGCTGGTGGTGGCCGAGATCTGGCGCGTCATCGGCCTGGTGCGGCAAAGCGGCATCGCATCCCTGGTGGTGGACCGCAACTTCCGCCAGGTGCTGGAGCATTCCGACCGCTGCATCGTGCTGGAAAAAGGCCGCCTGGTGCTGGAGGGAAAATCCGAAGACCTGGCCGACGACGAAGCGTCGTTGCACCGCTATTTGGGCGTCTGACGCCCGCAAGAAAGAACCGACATGAGCAACCGCCAAGCCTACATCTGCGACGCCATCCGCACCCCCTTCGGCCGCTACGGCGGCGCGCTGAGCAGCGTGCGTGCCGACGACCTGGGCGCCATCCCCCTGGCGGCCCTGATGGCCCGCAACCCGCGCGTGGACTGGGCGGCCGTGGCCGACGTGATCTACGGCTGCGCCAACCAGGCTGGTGAAGACAACCGCAACGTGGCCCACATGGCCTCGCTGCTGGCCGGCATGCCGCTGGCCCTGCCGGGCGCCACCATCAACCGCCTGTGCGGCTCGGGCATGGACGCCATCGGCACCGCAGCGCGCGCCATCAAGGCTGGCGAGGCCGGCATGATGATCGCCGGCGGCGTCGAGAGCATGAGCCGCGCCCCCTTCGTGATGCCCAAGGCGGAAAGCGCCTTCAGCCGCAGCAACGCCATCTACGACACCACCATCGGCTGGCGCTTCATCAACGCCAGGATGAAGGCCGCCTACGGTGTGGATTCCATGCCCGAAACGGCCGAGAACGTGGCCACCGATTTCAAGATCGAGCGCGAAGCGCAAGACCGCATGGCCCTGGCCAGCCAGAAGAAGGCCGTGGCCGCACAGCAGCGCGGCTACTTCGATGCTGAGATCTGCCCTGTGACCATCCCGCAGAAGAAGGGCGACGCCATCGTCGTCAGCAAAGACGAGCACCCCCGCGACACCAGCCTGGAAGCGCTGGCCAAGCTCAAGGGCGTGGTGCGCCCCGACGGCACGGTGACGGCCGGCAACGCCAGCGGCGTGAACGACGGC
>WBZX01000413.1_pt1 | contig 39450 bp, 34 predicted proteins | sample 5204211 | NCBI WGS metagenome assembly WBZX01 (sample SAMN12344362, study PRJNA552823) | activated sludge metagenome | biome: Activated sludge suspended growth; feature: Nitrification reactor; material: Wastewater; isolation source: activated sludge from nitrification reactor of wastewater...
CGTAGCCCCTACATCCTTCCTTTTTGATGCTGAGGGTCTCTTCCTGGAGTTTGCCGGCGGTGCCGAAGCGGACGCGGACGAGGTGTTGTTCTTTGCCTGGAGTCAGTTCGATGACTTCGAGCAGATAGCCTGTCAGTGGATTGAGGTTATTGGCAAACGGGTTGCTGACACCGAGAGCGGGCTTTTCTGATAGCGCTTTCGAGAGAGCTTCCGAAGCTGCTTGCGCTTTCTTGAGCGGAGGAGCCAGCTTGCGGAGTGTAGCACCGGCTGGGGCCTGGGTCAGATTAGCAAAGGCTTCCACATCAGCCCGGGCGATGGCTGTCCGGTAGGCCTGGATGGTGGCATCCGGGGTGGCGGGACCTTGAGTGAACAGAATCGAGAGAAGAAACAGGCTGGTCATGCGGCAATTGTCCTGTGATGCAATCCGAAGCCTGTCTTCACGCAGGCAACGCTATCCATATCTTCAAGGATACAAGTTTGGGAGCGTTCATGAAACGGAAGTTGCAGCAATGGCTGAGCGACAAGTGCTTTCACATGGTGCACGGGCACAACCTCGTTTACAACACCTGCTGGGAAGACCCTGCCCTTGACCGTATTGCCTTGGAACTCACTCCCAAGGATACGGTGCTGGTCATCACGTCGGCTGGCTGCAATGCTCTCGATTATCTGCTGGCCGGGGCAGGCCGGGTACATGCGGTCGATATGAACTTCCGTCAGAATGCCTTGCTGGAACTCAAGAAGGCAGGCATCAGGACGCTCAGTTACGACGACTTCCGTCAGCTCTTCGGTACGGGTAAACATCCACGCATTCGCGAAATCTACACAGACACACTGCGGCCCGCTCTGCCGAAGTGGGCCCACCAGTTCTGGGATCGTCGCTTCAAGTTCTTCAACGGCACCGGCTGGCGCTCCAGCTTCTACTTCCGTGGCACCTCCGGCACTTTTGCCCGCATGATCAACACCTATGTCGATCGGGTGGCCAAGGTACGCGATGATCTGGAAGCCTTATTCGAGTGCAAGACGGTGGAAGAGCAGGATCAGGTCTATCACCAGAGGCTGAAGCCCCGTTTCTGGAAGAAGTTCATCCGCTGGGCCGTGCGTCGTGACACCACCCTGTCACTGCTTGGCGTACCACGACCCCAACGGCTACAGGTAGAACGCTACTACAAGGGTGGCATCGCCCAGTTCATTGAAGACAGCATGGAAGCGGTCTTTGCCAAGCTGCCACTCCAAAACAACTACTTCTGGCGCGTCTACCTGACCGGCGAATATACCCCTGAATGCTGTCCGGAGTATCTGAAGAAGGAGAACTTCGAGCAGCTCAAGGGTGGATTGATAGACCAGGTGACAACCCATACCACCACGGTGACCAGCTTCCTGCGCGAGACCGATTCGACGATCTCACGCTTCGTTCTGCTCGATCACATGGATTGGCTGGCCTTCTTCAAGCTGCCTTACTTACGGGATGAATGGCAAGCGATTGTGGATAAGGCAGCCCCGGAGACGAAGATCATTTACCGCTCCGGTGGGATGGAAGTGGATTATGTTGAGCCACTACAGGTAGACATCAAAGGCAAGGTTCACACGATGCGTGAACTGCTGCACTTCAAGCCTGAGCTGGCCAAAGAGCTACACGTCAAAGATCGCGTTCATACCTACGGCTCCTTCTACATCGCGGATCTCAAGAAATGAGCACGTGGTCTGACCTCAAAGTGCTGTACCACCTGACGCTGGCTCCGGTGAAGGGTAAATCCCATCAGGATCGGCTCGAGAGTTTCTACGGTGGCCAGGCACAAGCCTACGACGACTTCCGTAAGAGACTGCTTCAGGGTCGTGAAGCACTCTATCAGAGTATTCCCTTGCCGCAAGATGGAGTCTGGGTCGATATCGGTGGTGGCACCGGCTCCAACATGGAATACCTGGGCGAATCGATCAAGCAGTTGAAGTTGGCTTATGTGGTTGATCTGACACCATCGCTACTGAAAGTCGCAGACCAGCGGATTGCCCAGCGGGGCTGGACGAATGTCAAGACGCTACATGCCGATGCAACGAAGTTCAGTTTGCCTGAAGGGCAACTCGCAGATGTAGTGACCTTTTCGTATTCACTGACGATGATCCCTGACTGGTTTGCTGCCATCGATGCAGCGTATCGGTTGCTGAAGCCTGGTGGCATCATTGGCGTGGTTGATTTCTACCTGAGTCGCAAGTGGTCCGAGCAGCCTCGAGCACAACATGCCTGGTCAACGAGACATTTCTGGCGAACCTGGTTCGATGCCGACAACGTCTTCCCCAGCCCGGATCATGTGCCCTATTTGCAGCATCGTTTCGAGACGGTGAGTCTGAATGAGGCCCGGGCCAAGCTGCCGTTTATGCCGTTGGTACGGATGCCGTATTATCGGTTTGTGGGGCGCAGGGTGTAATTGTATTTACCAGCCCGACGCGCTAGCGAGGGACGTCTTGCGACATGGGTACGTCAATATCCTTTGCGAAGAGTGATTTCTTGCTGTCGCGCGGTCCACCCTTGCTAGCGCGGCGGGCTGGTATGCTTATGTCGCGTTTTGTACCACCGGGTTAACCAGTTTCCCAAGACCATCAACGGCGATCTCTACTACATCGCCAGCTTCCATCGTAAACTCTTTCTCCGGGACGATGCCTGTACCCGTCATGAAGAAGCAGCCGTTGGGAAAGGCATTATCTCGACTGAGCCAGCCGATAAGTTCTGACAGGGTGCGAACCATTTCGCCCACACTGGTGCCACCGGTGAAGACGTTCTTTCCATCACGCAGTATGTCGATTTGCACCTTCCAATTGGCAGGGTCCATGCCCTCTTCCGCCAGGGTGATGACTGGGCCAATGGCGGCACAACCCAGATAACTCTTGGCTTGTGGCAGATAGAGTGGATTTTCCCCTTCGATGGATCGTGAACTCACATCGTTGCCAATGGTGTAGCCTACGAGTTTCATCTCGGGGTTGAGGACGAGGGTGAGTTCTGGTTCGGGGACATTCCAGGTGGAATCCTGGCGAATGCGGATAGGTTGCTGATGGCCTACCACCCGGTGAGGCGTGGCTTTGAAGAAGATCTCAGGGCGTTCAGCCTTGTAGACATCATCGTAGAACTTGGCAGCACCTTTGCTTTCCTGCTTGCGGCCCGTCATGGAACGCTTGTAGGTCACGCCCGCTGCCCAAACTTCCTGCCAGTAGATGGGTGCCAGCCATGTCACATCAAGCTGATTGACGCTCTTGCTTCGCTTCAGCAGTTTCTGGACAGACTTGTGAGGGTCCTTGCTGTGCAGAATCTCATGCAACCGCTGGCCACCCTGTTTGGGGCGGGGGAGGAGTTGCAACTCATCCCCGGTGACAACGCCCACTCTCTTGCGACCTTTATAGCGGACTTGGGCTAGCTGCATGAGCGGGTCCTTCGGCTGAATCAGGAACAGGTTGATGGAGTTCCGCCTGGCCATGAAGCGGAGTACCTTCATTGATCACGTTACTGACTTTAATCAGCATGTCCCCTTCTTTCTCGCGAGCCGATTCAACCATGATCACGAGCCAGCCAAAGCTGAAAATCGCGACGGTGAGAGCCAGGCTTTCCATGTCCTTGCTGAGGAACGTATCGTACAGACCGTGAAGCACCATCGGAATGGAGATCAGGATGAACATCCGGTAGAAAGCCTTCACTACGGTTAAATTACCATGAGTCAGCTTTTGGTATCGGTGCAGGAACAAGGCGGATGCTGCTGACCAGATTCCATGCAGGGTCACGCAGGAGACGAACCGCACCAGGTACATGTTCATATCCACGAGACCGTTGTACATCATGCCGGAATAGTGGATGCCTTCAGCAATGCCGAAGCCAACACCCGATGCCATGCCCAGGGCAAAGCATTCGTGCCAGCGTAGCCGAGTTCGCCCCAGGAAGACAAAGAAGATGGGAAGTGCTTTGATAATCTCTTCGCAAAGCCCCACGCCAAACGTGTAGCTGGCCAACGTTTGAAGAAATGAGATGTCCGGGTTCATCAGCGACCGGTAAGCAATGCCGATCAAGATAGCGATGAAAGCAAAAGGCCCAAGGATAACGACAAATCCTGACATCGCAATGAGTTGAAAGATCAACAGCATCCCAATGCCAAATACACCCGTAAAGGCACCTATTATCAACATCAGAGGAAGTCTGGCAAACCCCTTGGGCAAGCAGACACAGGTCACCAGCACAAAACCTATCGTGCAAATCATGGCAAGATAGTAGTGTTTATCAGTATTCCTTGGTAACCAGGCGCTCCTGATCTTGTTATTGGGAAAGTAGGCGAGGATATCATCTAACCCAGCTCGTCCTTTTTTCGCAAGATCCAAAGCGCTTCGCGCTTTTCGCTGTTTATCGCCTTTTAGCTCGGTGTCGATGGCACGTTCCAATTGCTTGAGAACGCTTTCATCCTGCCCTGACATCATCGACATGACTAATGGGATCAGTCCCAGCAGAAACACGAAGTAGAGTGAGCCACGAAAGGTTCGAACGCTTCTGACTTGATTGACCGGGATCGATTTATCATCGGCATCCAATTGATTCGGGCGCTTCTGATAACCGCTGTTGTTAGTATTGAAGTCGTTGGGGTCGAAATGCTGAGCCATTTTGAGGGCTTGCGCATCAGCACGTTCGGTCGAAGCGGTCCTGGACCCAGCGGCTGGCTGAGGTACCGTTTGCGGGTCACGACAGGTCGGGCAGGCAATGCGCATGCCTACCATATCATCTTGGGCCTTGATCTTCTGGCCGCATTGATCGCAATAAAAGCGAATAGCCACTGGTGGGCTCCAGGGTTATCGTTGGACAATATCTGAAAGATAGGTCATGTTCTGTAAGGATGTCAAAGGAATAACTGATGATACAGGCACAGATTGTTGGTCTACTTCTGGTATCTCTACTTGTACCTAAAGGAGATCCTGGTATCCCCTTTGGTGGAGCCGATTTTAAGCAGTACTACACTACGAGCAGGCTCCTTCTCGAAGGTCAAAACCCCTACGACTACGAAAAAGCTGGCCTTTTGCAGCGATCACTGGGAAATCGAGGGGACACTCAAGTACCCTATGGCCCACCTACTTCACTGCTGCCATTCATTCCATTGGGCTGGGTTTCCTTTCAAACTGCCATTCAAACACAGCTCATTCTGAATCTGTTGATGCTCATGATCAGTTGCATTATCTGGGGACAATATTTCCTGTATCGCTATGCACTGCTGGCACTATTAATGATTGCCTTCTGGGTTCCCAACTGGACCCTGCTCGGCATAGGACAAGTAACCCCGTGGCTGCTCTTTGGGTTCACCGTCTGGCACTGGGGCATGAAACAACAACGACCGGTACTGGCAGGCATGGCACTTACCTGCACCATCATCAAGCCCCACCTGGCATTCGGGCTGGTACTCTATGCCTTAATTGTGGGGATACGCCAAAAGCAATGGCGCATGATTGCCAGTTTCTTTGGCACCATCGCTGTACTGGTCTTGCTGAGTTTCATCATTCGGCCGACGATTTGGATGGAGTACCTGGGTTCACTGGAGCGGTCGAACCCCGGACAATGGTTCAACGCAACACTTGATGGCTGGGGCCGATTGACGTTTGGTCCCCGATTCACATTCTTCTCCGGTGCGTGGTGCTTGCTACTGCTGCAAGGAATAGTGCTACTGGGCTGGTATCGTCCAGTGATCGATGAGTGCAGTGTACTCGTTCTTGCACTATGGCTGGCAGCCACCCCTTACGCCTTCACTTACGATTACAGCATGCTATTGCCGGCACTGGTCATGACATTAGGGCATGTGATCCACCGCAGCCACCCTCATGCACTGGTTGCTGCCCTTGGCTGGATATTACTTTCTTACACTGCTTACCACTTCAAAGGACCGTGGAAGGAATACCAGTTCTTCTTCATCCCGACCTGTGGTTTGGCTTTAACTCTTCTGCTGGTCTCTCGACCTGCAGAAAATGTCACTACTGCACCTGCATGATGTCGCTGTCTCGAATATTAGTCAGCAACATATGCCCCGGGGCATGAGTGATGGCAAAGGGAATCTTTGAAGCCATGATGGCTGCCTGCGGGGTGACCCCACAGGCCCAGAAGACGGGCACTTCACCTTCATGAATGGTGACAGCATCGCCAAAGTCAGGCTTACTGAGATCGTTGATGCCAAGGTCACCTGGATCGCCAATGTGTACCGGGGCACCATGTGCCAGAGGCATCGCGGCTGACAGTGCCATCGCCTGATCGATAAACTCCGGCTTGAGTGGGCGCATCGAGACGACCAGTTCACCTTCAAAGATGCCCGTCTTACGGTTCGGTCGATTGGTTCTATACATCGGCACATTCACCTTCTCTTCAATGTGCCTGACGGGTAAGCCAGCGCTCAACATGGCTGTTTCAAAGGTGAACGAACAGCCCAGCAGGAAGCTGACGAGATCATCACGCCAGTAGTCAACGATGTTGTCGGTTTCTTCGACCTTCACTCCGTCACGATAGATGGCATAGCGGGGTACATCGGTACGCAAGTCAGCGCCCGGTGCCACCTCAGCAGGCTCCCAGTTGCCTGCTTCCACCACGGCAAGCAGTGGGCAGGATTGTGGGTTCCGCAAGCAGAAGAGCAGGAAGTCGAAAGCCTGCTCTTTGGGGAGTATCACCAGATTGGCTTGAACAAATCCCAAAGCAATGCCTGAGGTGGGACTGTTCCAGTCGCCACTTCGGCAAGCCAGACGAACATCTTCTGCAGTCGAGTGTGCATGCAAATATGACATGCCAACATCGTATCAATGCCAGGCGAACTCGTCGCGTAGAGAGAACTCACCTACACACAAAGCATGGATCATTTCGTAAAATATCACAACCTTATTCACGAATACTTCATTATGAACGGTAAGCCAGTCCCGCCTCGTCGCCCCAGCACCAGTAGCTGGGTACTCGTCCTTTGTTTAGTGGGAATTGACTATTTCAGCACGCTGGCGTATCTGCCATCGCTCGCCAACGAAGTTGCACCACTGATGGCACCGGTAGCGGTGGCTGGCGTGGTGCTGGTCACCTTGCTGCTGGCGCTCCCCGCTTACTGTTATGTGGTAGGACGATCCAGCGATGGTCGTGGGGCAACCGGCCTTCTGCAGAAGAGCGTCAGTGGCTGGAAGGGTAAATTCCTGATCCTAGCGATCATGGGCTTCGTAGCTGCTGACTTCATTATTACTCGAAGCTTGTCGACAGCTGATGCGTCCGTGCACCTGCTTGCTAATCCTCATGTGGAGCAACTGGTAACAGCCAATACCTGGCGAGCGGATGACCTCCAGCCGTGGATCGGTGAAAGTGGTGTCGCACTCATCAAGCCCTACTGGAACCGGCAGGTCGGCGTCACGCTGCTCCTCTCTATCACCAGCATGGCCTTCTGGTTCCTGGTTGCTTCAGGGTTCACCAGGCGAATGCTCTGGTTCGCTGCTGTCATTGTCTTGCTCTACCTCAGTGCCACTGCATATGTCGTTGGGACGGTCGCATGGGATCTCTACCAGCATTCCGATGCGGTACAGCAATGGTGGAACATGCTGAAGCATCAATCCTCTACAGACCTGCGTGGGACGATGATCCTGATGCTGCTCATCTTCCCACAACTGGCACTGGGTATCTCGGGCTTTGAACTGTGCATGACTACCGCACCGCTCATCAGTGGTGACCCCGGGAATGAAGTAGAGCAACAGCGACATCGGATTCGTCGTGCCCGCATCATGATGTGTTGTCTGACACTCATCATGGCTCTGTTCCTGATTGCCACCACGTTCATCACCACACTGCAGATTCCTGTAGAGAAGTTCTCTTCCGAACATGACGCACGCCACCGGGCATTGGCTTTTCTGGCCCACGGCCCACTCTTTCCCTTCTGGTTTGGCACCTGCTACGACATCATCACCGCGGTCATACTCTGTCTCGCCGGGATCAGCGTGACTATTGGTCTGCGTGATCTGGTGCCGACGTATCTGCATCGGCTGGGCATGGAACTCACCTGGGCCCGGAAGTATGGCGTGTTCCTGCTGATGTGTAATGTCATCATCCTGATCGCCACCCTGGTCTTCCGGGCGAGCGTGGATGCACAGGAAGGCGCCTATGCCACCAGTGTGCTGGCACTGCTGGCTGGAGCCAACCTGGCCGCGGCAGCTGATCTGCGGCGTCGATACACCTCGGCGTGGGTGATCTTGAGCCTGCCTTTCCTCCTCGGTCTGCTCTTCTTTGTGGCGATGGGCATGGTGATGATCTGGAAGCAGCCTGGCGGGCTGATTCTATCGTCAGCGTTTCTGCTTCTGGTCTTCATCACCTCTTCGTGGTCGCGGTGGAAGCGGAGCCTGGAGTTGCGCTTCGCTGGGTTCCGGTTCGTCAATGCCGCCAGCGAGGCACGCTGGAAAGAGATGCTGGATATTGAATACCAGATACTGGTGCCTCACCGACCGGGACATTTCAGCGTGAGCAAGAAGGATGTGGATATTCGCCAACTGTTCCGGATACCTGCCGAGGTGCCGATCATCTTCATCGAAGCGCAATTGGGAGATACCAGTGAGTTTGTCCACACCCCACTGATGGAGATTGTGCGCGAGTACGATCTGGAGATTATCCGAGTGAACCAGTGCAGTTCCGTTGCCCACGTGCTGGCTGCGATTGCACTGGAGTTCAGTAAGACCGGCCGGCCTCCTGAACTCATCTTCGGCTGGTCGCACGAATCGCCGCTGGCTGCCAACCTCAACTTCCTGCTCCTCGGTCAAGGGAACATTCCGTGGCTGGTTCAAGAACTGGTCTGTAAAGCAGAAGGTAATGAAAGCAAGCGGCCACGTATTGTGATTGGCTGATTCGATTACGGAATATAGCATGCCTACCCCTAACCAGCAACTTGATGCTTTCATCAAGAAGTTCGACCCTGCTATTGCCAAGCAGGCAAAAGCGATCCTCAAGAAGATGAGGCAGCTCTTGCCCGGTGCTGTTGAACTCGTTTACGACAATTACAATGCGTTGGCGATTGGCTTCGGGCCTAACGAAAAGGCAGGGAAAGCGCTCTTCTCGATTGCCCTCTACCCGAAGTGGATTAGCCTGTTCTTCTTCTTTGCTTCCAAGCTACGAGACACCAACAAGCTGATGCAGGGCAAAGGGACCTTGTATCGTCACATCGTACTGGATACTCCTGACATGCTGAACGATCCCGGAGTGCTTGATCTCATCGAGCAAAGCCTGGAAGTGGCTGACCCTGGGATTGATCCCACCCAACCACGCCAGCTTATCATCAAGTCGATCTCGGCCAAACAACGGCCACGTCGTTCTGAAGCCAAGTAGTCATCACCCCGGTGTAACAGTAAGTTAGTGGTGTCTTACTTCCATGAAAGGGTTGGAATGTCTTCGGTTTTAGTGATCGGTACTGTGGCTCACGATACGATTCTCACTCCAACCGGCGAAGCACCGCTGGTTCTGGGTGGTTCTGCTACCTACTTTTCGTGGGCAGCGAGTTATTTCACCAAAGTGAACCTGGTTGGCATCGTGGGTGGGGATTTCCCCCAGGAACATCGCCAGATGTTCACCGACCGAGGCATTGATACGACTGGCCTCATCACCAAGCCTAACTCCAAGACCATGTTCTGGCGTGGCCGTTATTTCGATGACATGAACCAGCGGGAAACTCTGGAGTTTTCTCCCAATGTGCTGACCGAGTTCGATCCTCAGCTTCCTGCTGAATATCGCAAGGTGCCTTACGTGTTCCTCGCCAACACGCACCCCAAGTTGCAACTGCAGGTACTGGAACAGGCAGAGAAGCCTGAACTCGTGGTGGCAGACACGATGGATCACTGGATCAACAATACCAGAGAAGACCTGCTGCAACTGCTGCCCAAGCTTGATGGCCTGGTGCTCAACGATGGTGAAGCCAAGCTGCTTACCGGCGAGCAGAACCTGATTCGGGCTGGTGAGAAGGTTCGCGAGATGGGACCGAGCTTTGTAATTGTCAAGAAGGGTGAGCATGGGTCCTACCTCGTCACCAAGGATGGCCCATTCCTTCTTCCCGGGTTCCCCACCAAGACTGTCGTTGATCCCACCGGGGCAGGGGACAGCTTCGCGGGTGGCATGATGGGGTACCTCGCTTCCGACACCAGCGGCGCTCCCGGCTCTCTCCGTCGGGCGATTGCCTATGGTTCGATCATTGCCAGCGTGACTGTCGAAGGATTCGGGCTCTCCCGGCTGCGACAGGCGAATCGTGCAGAAATCAATCATCGGCTGGAAGAGTATCGGTCGATGTTGGCGTTCTAAAGCATCCTCTCATGACGAAACATGGGGTGGCGGTATAATCTTCCGCAACCCCTCGTTCTGACCAGCTAGGCATTTGATGACTTCGCATCCACCTTGTCTGCCCCATGTGCTGGCCATGATCATCTGTGACATGGTGCTGGACGACCGCATCTCGGGGAAGAAGAGTCTGATTGGTTTGTTTGATGCCATCGCTGCATCATCGCTGCCTTGCCTGGTGAATGAGTTGTTCGTCTTCGTGGCCCTCACGGAAGGGCATGGCGAGCAGGTGATTCACCTTCGCTGCGTGAAGGCATCATCAAACGAGGAATTGTTCGATACCGAAACGCATGTCAGCTTCCCTGACCCACTGAGCGTGGTGGAAGTGAACTTTGGTTTGTGTGGATGTGAATTCCCTGAAGTAGGCGAGTACCGATTCCAGTTGTTCGTTGGTGATGGCCTGCTCTGCGAACGCAAGTTCCATGTCACCCAGGTGGAACATGACGCAGAAGCAGATGCCTAGTGAGACCATGGTCAGGCAGGCCAAGGATGACGATTGGCCTGAGGTGGTGGAATGCTGGTACGGCTACGAAAAGGGTACACCAGAAAATCTGTCATACGCCGACGGCTTACTGAACACGCCCAGCGCCTACACCTGCTGGGGCCTGTGGAAGCAGCAGCAACTGCAAGCAGTCTGTTGGGTATCGAATGGAACCATCCAATATGCTCACGTGCTGCCGGTTCGCAGCATCTATCGATTTAACACACAACTCCATCAGAACACGATTGTCGAACTGTGGCAGAAGGTGACAGAGCACTATCGTCAGCAAGAGGCGCTTTACTTTCAGGCGTTGATCTCGAAAGAGTTACCTATCGAGACTGACTCATTGAAACTCCTCGGTTTTGCACCACTTGCTGACATCGTCAGAATGCGATTGCTTAAGGACACCAACTTCACCGCTGTTCCTGAAGAAGATATTACACTTGATGTGGGATGTGATCGTTCGCTGTTCCTTCTCCTTTTGCAACAAAGCTTCCAGGACAGTCTCGATGTACCGGAACTGAATATCCTGAACAGTCAGCAAGCTCTGGTACAACAATACGATGGAGCATCGGTCATCTGCATGACTGTAGAACGCATTGGCGAGCCCATCGGGGTGATGGCAATTGAAACGGATGGAGCCAATGTGGTTCTCAAGTACCTTGGGATTGTGCCTGCTGATCGAGGCAATGGCTATGCATCCAAGGCATTAGCACAGTTGATTGGCAGTTTGTTTGGGAATGACACCCAGTTACTCCGGGGGCTTACGCCCCTTGGCTCTTGGAAGAGCATCAACAGCATCGAGTTGCGGGTTGATGCTCGCAATGCACCTGCGATTCGGCTGTACAGGAACGCTGGGTTCACCGAATTTGATACCGAGACGATGCTGCTCTATCCGCCGATCACTTCGCCAGGGCCTCGGTAACCTTGCCGACGATCTTCTCATCGACGGTTGCAAAGGCTCTGCCCCAATGCGCCTTGCCAGCTTTCACAATGATGATGTTGAGTGGGCCATCGCCAATGAGTTGCCAGCCAGCGGCATCGTAGACTTCACCACTAAAGTGGTTCCATGAGGATGCACTCAACTTCAGCGACTGCTGGGCTTTGGGCAGATATTCTTTGGCATGGTCTGCATCTTTGCTCACCCAGATGATCACGATCCGTGCTTTGCTATCCTGCTTGGCAACAGCTTCATCGAGTTGTTTCAGCACGCGGGCAACGGGACGATCCCACTTGTCCTTGCGAACGGTGACGAAGATCGTGGACGGTGTTTTCGCCAACTCGCGGGCATCGACTTCCTTGCCTGCATGCTCCCCATGAATCTGTGCAAGCTTGAGTTCAGGGATCGGCTTACCCACTTCGGGGCCTGCTTTGGTGTCGGTATCGTCACACAAAAGAATAAGCGTCAGGATGAGGAACATCAGCATCATACGACTCCTTCTGTCAGACCACGTTTGATGTCACTGGCCAAACTGCTATCTTAATCGCATTGTACTCCGTTTGAGGGCTGGTGCAGTGGCTTTGATCGTTCAGAAGTTTGGTGGCAGCAGCGTGGCATCGAAGGAAGTAATGATGCGGGCCGCCCGCCGGGCCGTGGCCGCGAAAGAGAAAGGCAACCAGGTCATCGTCGTGGTAAGTGCGCGCGGTGACACTACCGATGAACTCATCGACCTTTCCCGTGAAGTGACTGACAGCCCTGCTGACCGTGAGATGGACATGCTGCTGGCCACCGGCGAGCAGATCTCCATCGCCCTGATGGCCATGTGCATTCAGGAGCTAGGCCACCAGGCCATGAGCATGACCGGCATCCAGGCTGGCATCCATACAGACAACACGCATACCAAAGCCCGTATCCGCCGCATCAATACGGATCGTCTGCAAGCTGCTCTGGAAGCAGGCAACATCGTTATCGTCGCTGGTTTCCAGGGGCAGACCGAGGCAGGCGAGATCACAACACTCGGCCGTGGGGGTTCCGATACTACAGCTGTTGCCCTTGCTTCAGCGATGAAGCATGTGCCTTCAGGCAAGTATGCTGAAACACAGTGCCAGATTTACACCGATGTGGATGGTGTGTTTACCACTGATCCACGCATCGTTCCCAGTGCTCGCAAGGTTCCTGCGATCAGTTACGAAGAACTGCTGGAACTCACGAGCATGGGTGCAGGCGTGATGCACTCCCGTAGCATTGAGTTTGCCAGCAAGTTTGGTGTTCCGTTTGAAGTGCGTAACAGCTTTGGCGATGGTGCAGGTACCTGGGTCGTCCCCGATACCGAATGGACCCGGCAAACCCCGGTCTGTGGCGTGGCGATCGTTAAGGAAGAAGCTCGCATTCGCATTGCAGAAGTACCTGATCAACCGGGTGTCAGCCAGCGTATCTTCGGCAGTCTGGCGGAACGTAAGATCGTCATCGACATGATTGCCCAGTCAGCAGGTCGTGCGGGGAAGGCAGACATTGGCTTCACCCTGCTCAAGGGTGACCTGTCTACTGCGATGGAAATACTGAGGCCTATTGCCAACGAACTGGAGGCCAGCATCACCCATGTCGATTCGGTGAGCAAAGTCTCCATCGTGGGTACCGGCATGCGAACCCACCCCGGCGTGGCAGCCAGCATGTTCAATGCACTTGCTGAAGCCAATATCAACATTCGACTCATCACCACCAGCGAAATCAAAATTACGGTTCTCGTCGACAGACGTGATGGCGTACGGGCACTGAAAGCCGTTCACGATGCATTCGGGCTGCATGTACTCAAATTGCCTGGCGAGCAGACGAACCCGTATGCGACCTCAGGCAAGCCATCGAGTGATCGCCACCTGACGATGTCGCCTTCTGCATCACTCCTGGAGATGGAATCGATTGTGGTGACTGATGTGGCACTGGATGTCACTCAGGCACGCATCACGATCAGCGACTTCCCCGATATGCCTGGGAACTGTGGCAAGGTCTTCTCAGCCATTGCTCTCGCCGGTGTGAACGTCGATCTGATTGTGCAAAGCAGCGATGACAATGGTGTGTCAGAATTGAGCTTCACGGTTCCACGCACCGATCTCGAACGGGCATTGGAGCAAACCCAACTCACGTTCCAGAAGCTCAGCCCACAGAGCAGGGCACAAGCGGACGCCGAGATTGCCAAGGTGATGATCTATGGCGTAGGCATCCGTTCGCAGACAGCGGTGGTACAGACGATGTTCGGCGCCCTCGCCACCAAGGGCATCAACATCGACATGATCTCCACCAGCGAGATTTGTGTGAGCGTAGTGGTACATCAACGCCATGCCGAGGCTGCGGTGAAGGCACTGCGAGAGGCATTTGGTTTGAAGTAGGGCACCTACTGAGGTACTCTCACCCAGATCATTTCCTGGAAGGATTCGAGCAGTTCTTCCCGGATGGTGGTCAGATTTCCGGTTTTGATGTTGTAGAGGTAGAGTTTCAACATGTAGGGGCCGCCGATGTCGTAGTGGAAGGTGGTGCCATCGGGGCTGAAGCCGCCGAAACCCCTGATGCCGTAGGGCGAGTCCCATTTGTCACTAATCTTCTCTCCTTTCTTTGTCTTGATGTCGAAGGCATGAACATAGTGGGGATAGACGACACCGATGCGGCCATCGGGCAGGAAGCCGAACCCAGCTACATTCGTGGCTTCGGTGATCATCGTTTCGTTCTTCACCAGGATACTGGCAACATAGATGCTGAAGATGCCAGGTTTGCGATCATCCGGGCGACGGTACTTGGAGTAGGTGATCAACGAGCCATCCGCAGAGAACTGAATGCTATCGCTAGGATTGACACCGGTAATATCGAGCTTCAGCAGTTCTTTCTTCTCCAGCCCAATCCGGCAGACAGTTCCTTGCTTGTTAGCGAACCAAACCGACTGTCGATCTGGACCGTAGGAGAAGGTAGTTCGCTGACCGGAGGCGTGTATCTCAGCCTGGGCCAGCGGGCCATCTTGAAGTGAGAAGGTGAGGTCGCCACCATCAGGGCCAAGCAGCGTGAGTGCGTTGGCATCACGTTTGAGAATAACGGTGCGATCAACTGGGATGGCTTTGATGCGACCAGTTTTCGGGTCTTCGAGCTTACGAACATTGGTGCCATCCTGGTTACCTAGCCACCATTCAACACGTTCAGCATGAATGCCGGTACTGGGCATCTCGTTCGGTGCACGTTTCTTAGGGATCGATTCACCAAAGAGGAAAGCAGCGGCCATCGGTTGCACAGGTGTAGGAGTATTCGTTGGCACTGGTGGTGGTACATTCCAGGCTGCAGCGGCGATGGCTCCGATAGCGATTGTCACAGCCATGACACTTGCGATCATGATTCGACTCCTGTCGGCTAATCTAGAATTGGCATAGCTGAGTCGTTGGATGGCAGGAGCAACCGGGCTCGCATCGAGTGCTGATCGAACGACATGCAAAGCACGATCAGTCAAGAGTGGAGGCAATTTCGCTGATAAGACTTCAGCAAGCGTGAATGTAGTGAAGAGCCCAGCAGGCAGACCCACACCTCGTTTGGTCAGCCGGGCAGCCAAGATATCTCGAGCCTTGTTCAATCGAGTCGCCACCGTACCTTCAGGCCACCCCAGCACTGAGCCTGCTTCACGCCTGGTCTTTCCAGTCATCTCGCACAGAACAAAAACCGTACGGTACTTCTCAGGCAGACGTGAGACTTCATCATCAATGACCAAAGAAAGTTCCGAGTAGTCTGCATTCTCTGCCTTGCCAGGATCGCTAGTGATGGCCAGCTCCATGCGTTGACGCTTCACGGCCACCGCCCTCGCTTTCCTCGCCACGTTGACAGCTACTCCATAGAGCCAGCGACCAAGGGCTTCCTGGGGATGCACTGAACTGGCCCGACGTGCAAAGACCAGCCAGACAGCCTGGAAGGCATCTTCCGCATCTGGGGTGTGAATGACCATCCGCCGACAAACACCCCAAACCATTGGTCCGTGCCGTTTGACCAGTTCCGAAGCAGCGGAATAGCACCGCGTCTTCAGAAACTGCTGCAACAGTTCACGATCGGTTTGCACATCGGCTAGGGTAGCAGGCAATGTAGACATCATGCTGGATCACAGGTATTCAGGCTCACATTATTCTATTTCCGCGAAGGGTGCGTTTTGATTTGTGAAAGTAGAGAATTGTTGAATTCATTAGTAAACGCCAAGAACACGAGACATGCTCGTGTTCTTGGTGCGAATGCAAGACGAACCTAGGCAGCCAGCCGCAGGCCGCTGACACCTGTCTGGGCACAGTTGCTGACGAACGATTCAAACAACTGCATATCGAGTGCAGAAGCTGTCTCCGAATGAGGATGCCATTGAACACCGATACAGTACCAGTTGGGGTCTGTCGATTCGTAGGCTTCGATCACACCATCGAGAGACAGGGCACACACCTGGAACTTGGGGGCTACCTGCTTGATGGCCTGGTGGTGGTAGCTGTTCACGCGAATTTCTCCGCCGCCGTAGACCTTGTCGAGAAGTGTCTTCGGCATCAGGTTCACAGCATGGCGATGTGGGCCGCCGGTGAGATCCTTGTGAGGCAGCGCCTTGGGCATGTCTTCAGGTAGGTGCATGTAGAGTGAACCGCCGCAGACCACATTCAATTCATGCATGCCTAGTGCTACAGCGAGCACAGGCATCTTGCGTTCCATGATGTACTTGCAGAGAGCACGGTCAAAGTCTTCACGTTTGGCTGGCATGGGTTGCACGGCGGGGTGCTGTTCCATGCCGAGTCGCTTGGGGTCCATATCGAGTGGGCCACCAGCAAGGAGGAAGCCATCCAGGCGGTCGAGGAGGGTGTAGAGTTCCTGATCCTTACAGACAGGCGGAACAAAGATCGGCATGCCACCAGCCGCGAAGACAGCTTCAGCATAGCCAGCGTGTAACCGAAGCTGAGCTCCAGCTACTTTGCCAGCAGGCATGAAATCGAGGTTGATGCCAATGAGTGGACGTGAGGGTGCTGCTTGCTTGGCCATGAGGTTCCTTCCTCGGTGATCTTGTCTCGTGTGCGGAAGCGAGACAAGCGCCTGATGCACACATCCTTGTGTGCCCGCAGAGCCTTATCGCCTGCGGCGGACGAAGTATAGAGTCTGTACACTAGTGACGCAACACCAGTTTTTTCTCGCTCTATTTCTGACGTAAGTGCTTGTGTGTTGGCGTCTTAGTGGATTCAACAACGCGACATTACTGCACATGAAGCTCTTTTTCTTGGGCTATTTTCTGTGACAATGAAGCTATAGAGTAACTGCATGACTGGTACTTCTTTCAAGAGATGTCTCTGTTCGAAAACGCAGAGAACGCAGAGAGAAGAACCGCAGAGTGTATAGAGAAGCCTACTTGTATTCTCAGCACTCAGGACTCAGCACTCAGGACTCAGCACTCAGGACTAACGGCACATGTATCAATCCAGCTTCGCTCGCCATAAGACACGTGAAGTTTCTGTTGGTGGGGTGCTTGTGGGTGGCAATAATCCCATCGTCGTGCAGTCGATGACGACCCCAGATACCCATCATGTGAAGGAAGTGGTTGAACAGATTCATCGACTGGAAGAGGCTGGTTGCGAACTGGTTCGAGTGACGGTGCCCAAAGCAGAAGATGCACATGCACTCACTGAGATCAAGAAGCAGATCAAGATACCACTCATCTGCGATATCCACTTTGACTACAAGATGGCACTCTCAGCTCTCGATCACCCTATCGACAAAATTCGCATCAACCCGGGCAATATCGGCGGGCTGGATCGCTACAAACAAGTTCTGATCAAAGCCAAGGACAAGGGCATTCCCATGCGAATCGGCGTGAATGCCGGCTCGCTGGAACGGGAGTTTGCCATGAAGTATGGCTTCCCGTGCCCGCCTGCGATGGTCGATAGCGCCATTCGCTATATCGAAGTCGCAGAAAGCGTAGGCTATCACGATCTTATTATCTCACTGAAATCGAGTGATGTGATTACGGTGGTCGAAGCCTATCGGCTTTATGCCAAGCAGGCGAACTATCCCACCCACATTGGTGTAACGGAAGCAGGTAAGCCACCGTATGCCGTCACCAAGTCTGCCTGTGGTCTCGCACCCATTTTGCTTGACGGCATCGGCGATACCATCCGCATCAGTCTGCTGGGTGATCCCGTTCCTGAGGTGGCTGCAGCGTTTGACATTCTGCAAGCGACTCAGCGACGAGTACGTAAGCCTGAGATCATCGCCTGCCCGACTTGTGGGCGGTTGGAAATCGATCTCGAAGGAATCATTGCTCAACTCGAAAAGCGACTCGATGGCCGGAAGACTCCTGTCAAGATTTCGGTGCTGGGCTGCGTGGTCAATGGCCCCGGCGAAGCGAAGGAAGCTGACCTTGGCATCGCAGCAGGCAAAGGCAAAGGGATGATCTTCAAACGGGGCGAGATGCTTCGGACGGTTTCTGAAGCGGAGATGGTCGATGCGCTCATCGAAGAGATCAACAAGTGGGAAGTGGAGGAGACAGCCAAGGGTCGCGACATGGGCGAGACTGAAGGGCTGGGCCGACGACGCAAAACTCTACCGGTGGTAAGGACGTAGTGTTGGAGTACCGCCTTTAGGCGGCCAGCGTCTCGAGGAGGTGAAGGACTCACCAAACAGCCGCCTAAAGGCGGTACTCCAGCATAAACAGCCGGCTAAAGCCGGTACTCCAACAATAATGCTTGCAAGCTGATTCGGAAAAGATCAAGATGCAAGAGTACGCTTCAGGACATTCTGCATGCTGATTCGCATCCATTGCCCCAATCCCCAGTGTAAGAAACAGCTTCGTATCGATGCCCGCCATGCCGGGAAGAAGATCGCCTGTCAGGGGTGCAAACAGCACATTCGTTTGCCTACAGCAGAAGAACTCAAGCTCCCTGCAACAGTGACAGCAGGTGCTGGTGCTGCAGGCGAAGAGGAAGTGATCGATTTCGACATGCTGGCCAGCGAAGCTGTCAACATCGATAAGGAACAGCACCAGACTGAACTGCAATCCATCACGGTCGATTTCACTTGCCCGCAGTGCGATGAGCCGATCAAGATGGCATCAGAACATGCTGGCAAGCGGGCCCCATGTCCTTCGTGCCGACGTATCATCGCTGTCCCCAAGCTCGAAACTAATAAGCCTAAGGACTGGCGTGAGAAAGAAGCACAAGGCCCGAGCTTAGCCAAGAAAGAGGAAGTCAAGCTCGAAGGGGCGTGGGGGAATCAGGCCGTTGCGAAGGTTAGCCTGGAAGCACTCGAAGAAGCCAAGGCACTACCCAAAGTCAAACGCAAGTTGACTACTCGAGAGTACCTTCAGTATGCGACCTATGCCATTCTCGCCATTGCCGTGCTGGGAACAGGGTGGTGGGGTTGGAAACGGTATCGTGCCTCGGCCATCGAAGGCAACACGCTGGCAGCGATCAACACCTCGCTGCAAGACCCCAAGCTGCCTCCGGAAGTAGCAGCGGTCATGCGTCGCAGCCTGGGCGACTGGATGCTTCAACATCACGATGCTGTTGACAAACAGAAGGACGGGTTAGCGGAACTCCGTAAGTCGCTGGTCACCAGTGCTGACCCTGCCTGGAACTGGGCGATGGCCCTGGACGTGGTGAACAGCGTTGGTCCCTTCATCTCGCTGGATCCCAAAGTCGAGAAACCTCTGGTTGACCTTCCCTGGCTGGTGCAACTCGTCAGCAGCGTCAAGAGTGGTGAACCACGCGAGGACGTTATCCGAGCACTGAGCCGAGCGGTTCTAGCACAAGCCCATGCTGATCCTGAGAAGATCAATATGGCGCAAACGCTTCTTACCACCATCATCAAACAAGCCATCCCGGCAGTGAATATCACGGTACCGAATGAAGCTGCAGGCAAGCCACCCACCAATGTGATGGATTACAGCGATCAATTGGATGCCCTCGGGATACTGGCGCAGGAACTCCTTCGAGCCAATGCCCGCGAGAATGCGCTGACACTGGTTGGTAAATCACCCACAACCGGTGCCCGGATGATCTACAAGAAAGAGATGCCTGTACCCAAGGCGTTCGTAGCAGCCATGACTTCACTGAATCAACAGCCGCTTGAAGCGTCCAAGAATGCTGAAGGGGACTTGGACCTCGGTCAGATGACAGGCTATTACCTGGCCAACTTGGATGCGAAAGGGAATGAAATCTTCGAGAAGCGAAAACAAGCGGGCTTGAGCGAAGTCAACCTGCTGCCCTTCCTCGATGTGGCCCAGCAGTTGATTGAAGCCAACCGACTTCCCGAAGCACTGGTCAAACTGAGCGAAGCGATGAACATCGCGCAGATCTATACGACTCGTCGCGATGCTGACTGGAAGAACCGGGTCTTTGCTCACATCAAGCTCTGTGTGCTGACAGCAAGAGCAGGCCAGATTCCACAGGCTGAGGAAAGAATCAACCAACTCAAGCTCGATGAAATGCCTGCGATTGGTCAGCTGGCTCGTGGTCTGGTTGCCCGTGAGCGTGCATTGCAAGACAGTGCAGCAGCGGTCCAAGGCTTAAGCCCGAATTCCGCATCACTGGCATTGGCTGTATCCACCATGGCGAAGCAGCAGGCCGAGCAGGAAAAGACCCAGGTTCCCAGCCTGGTAGACAAGGTACCCGATGGCCCGGTACGGTCACTCGCTACGCTCTCCGGTCTGGCTGGGTACCGCCGGACGCTCACCAAAGCGAAGTAGCGCCTGTGCGTACTCTTCCGGAGTGTTCATGTTCATGAACACCTCTGCTGGGAAATGTTGTTGCCAGCCGGCTTCGTTCACTTCCTGAATGTTCACCACGTCGAGCAGTGCCTGCAAACTCCTTGCCTTCATCCGAATGACTGCATCCAGGCGGGACAGGATGCGTGGGTGATAAAGCCCGGGCAGCGGTTGTCGATGGTTATCTCGTTTGAACAAACAAACATCAGCCGAACCACATTGTTCGAGTAAATATGCTGGTACCTCCTGTGTGAGCAACGGATAATCGCAGCCGGTCACGAAGACCGGCAAATCGCTAGTCGCATGCCGCAAGCCATCTCGTAGCCCCAGCAGTGGCCCGTGAAATGGCGCATCATCACGGATAATAGTCACCCCTTCGGATAACACAGGAATATTCTGCTGTTGTGCGGCAACGACAATCACTCGATGGCTTGCAGGTGCGAACAACCGGGTAAGATGCTCGATTAACAGGCCATTTTGCCAGGGCAGGGTGGCTTTATCGCGTCCCATTCGCTGGCTCGCGCCGCCAGCCAGAATCATCGTGCTGTGTTTGCTGTCCATCATCCATGCCGTTTCAGGTAATCGTGTTTGCAGATCGTCACTTTTGAACCTATGCTATTTTAGCCTGTTTTCCATGATGGATTCGCCCCGTGGATGCCTCCGACCCAGTTCTCCTGAAAGTCATCGCATCGCACCCCAATTTGAGCGAGACCGACTACCGTGCGCTCGAATCGTGGTGGCTGATGGAACGTTCACCCAGCGAGAACATTGTTGATTTTATGATCAGACAAGGCGTGTTCACCAAAGATGCCCCGCGCACCATGGACATGCTCCGCAAAGGCATCCTGACCTATTGCGACCCCAAGCGTCTCTTCGGAGATCAAGGCCACCAACGACTGCACGAATACGCCAAGCAAGTGGGGTTTTATGATCGTTCTGGTTCGACGAAAGGCTTACCACCAACAGCGGATCCGAAATCGAAACCGATATACGCTAGCACACCCAATCGCCTGAGTGAAGTGAAAGACTGGCTCGCTAAACGAGCAGAGACCAAGCAAACCAGCCAACAAGCCAGCATCACGACACCTTTAGAAATTGAATCAACCCAACCGCATGCACCTGTACATGCCCCTGTTGCCAAATCGAGTCGTTCTTCATCATCACTGGGTGGACCTTACTCTCCTATTCCAGATCGGCCGACGTTGCTTGATCGCAGACGTTTCCCCGCCATTGGCGACCAGCTTGGCAAGTTCCTCCTTACCGAAGAAATCGCTCGCGGTGGCACTGCTGTCGTCTTCCGTGCCCTGAACCGTTCTCTCAACAGCACGGTAGCCATCAAAGTCATGAAGATGGATCGCGAAGAAGGACTATCGAACGAACAACTTGAAACACTCGACAGCCTTCGCCGTGAAGCTCAACTACTGGCACGCTTCAACCATCCCAACCTTGTTCGCGTGTACGATCTCGACGAAGAAGCGGTGTATCCGTTCCTGGTGCTCGAATTCGTCGAAGGCCTCAGCCTGTTTGAGATACTTAATCACGTCGGTCGGGTTCGACTGGATCGAGCAGTCAGCATCGTGACCTCCGTTATTGAAGGCCTTTCCGAAGCCCAGCGTAAGATCGGGCTCGTCCATCGTGACATCAAACCAGGCAACATCCTCCTCGGCCGTGATGGTTGCATCAAGCTGGCCGACCTTGGCCTGGCCATGACTACCGATACCTGGTGCAACACCAGCGGGGCCAACTCCAGCGTCCTGGCAGGTACAGCAGCCTACATGGCACCTGAACTCTGTACCAGTGGCGAAGTTGACCACCGTACGGATATCTATTCTCTGGGTGCCACGTTCTATCACATGGTCGTCGGCGAGATGCCTTTCAAGGGCAAGAACCGCATGGAGATCATGCTGAAACACACCAAGGATATGCCGGTTCCGCCCCATGAACGCTATACCGGTCTGGATGTGTGCGTTTCGGATGTCATCTTGAAAATGATGGCCAAGCAGCCCGAGGAACGGTATCAATCCTACGAAGAATTGCTGGCTGATCTGTCACAGTTGAACTCACGAAGCGCTACTGAGTTTCTGATTCCTTCGCTGACTTCGACAGCTTCATAGAATGACTATCATGTAGCTTCTTCGAGATCAGCGCTAATGAAGCTCGTAGCAGCGTGGGCTGTAGGTGCAATTGGTCTGCTCATCATCTTGAATCTGCTATTGCGTCGGTACTACTTTCATCGACCACCGGGAGTTTGGCGAGCGGGCATTTCAATGTCGGTGGTAAGTGAAGTGGGTGCAATCGTTTTCGTGACCTGTATCGGGGTGGGAATTCTATCAGAAGTGCATGCATGGTTCTTGGTCAGTTTCGTTACCATTCCCATCCTCTTTATCTCAAAATGGCAAGATCACCGGCGATACCGACAAAGACTGCTACAGATACGTCAAAAGAACGCCATTCTGTATCCAGATATCTTTGATCAGGAACCTCCAACCGACTTGTCAGCTGTTTGTGAACCTAAGGTAGCTATTTTCGACAAAACAACGTGGAAGTATTTGGGTCTGATACCAACCCATGATATGAAGGTAATTCAGCAAGCCTTTTTTGATGAAGTGGAAAAAGACTTCAACGACATCTTTATCTTTGAAGAAGCTCTCTCGATGTTACCAGCGAACGAAATGGAACCAAGCACTTTGGAACTTTTATGGCACACATGCCAAGAGCCGGATGATGTCATAATTCGCTGGATACCCATGTCTGATCTCACATTTACACCTTCACCTGCAAATCATCCCCTTCCACTCTAACTTCGTAGCAAGCCACCTTGAGCTTCGGACTATTCACCCACGTACCATCGGTCACACGAAACCGCCAGGCATGCCAGGGGCATTCCACAATCCCATCTTCGATAGCCCCCTCGGCCAGTGATGCCCCCATGTGCGGACAATAGTCGTCAATCGCGGCCCAGCTGCCATCGGCTTGGTGAAAGATGGCCACGGTCTTCTGTCCAACTGGGAAGGCCTTCGCAGTTCCCACCGGAACCTCGCTAACTTTGCCAACTGTTACGAATTCTGCCATGCCTGCCTCGTGCGATTGCCCATAGAATACGATCATCTTATCTAACTCTGGCACGAAGCAACTATGGCAACACCGAGCAGCGCCGCAGGCATCCAGTGGAATCTAAAGGACCTGTACGATTCCATTCACGATGGGCGACTCAACAAGGACATGCAGGAATCGCAGCAGCGTGCCAAAGCATTCAGCGAAAAGTACCGGGGGAAGATACAGGCAGGGCCCAGTGCTGAGCAATTGGCGAAGGCTCTCGAAGAGTTGGAATCACTGAGCGAACAGCTCGATAAGCCGATGATCTATGCTCATCTGGTGCATGCCGCCAAGACCGACGATCCGCAGCATGGAGCCCTCTTAAGCAAGACCCGCGAAGCCCGTACTGCTGCCAACCAGTACCTGATCTTCTTTGATCTCGAATGGGTGGCTCTTGATGAGGCTGTTGCCCACCAGTTGATGAACGACGACAAGCTCGTTGCCTGGAAGCATTACCTCGAAGTGAAAAGGCAACTCAAACCTCACTACCTCAGTGAACCTGAAGAAAAGCTGATGGACGAGAAGAACAACACCGGCAAAGCGGCGTTCGTTCGACTCTTCGATGAAACCGTGGCAGGCCTCGAATTCACCTTCACACTCGAAGGCAAGAGTGAGAAGCAAACCCTCCAGCAGATGCTGGCCAAGCTCTACGATCCGCAGACGAGCGTCCGCCAGGCTGCTGCGGAAGGCATCACCCAGGGACTGCAATCGAACAGCAAGTTACTGACCTATGTCTTCAACACGTTGCTGCAGGATCATCACACCGATACCAAGCTGCGTCATTTCAGTAGCCCGATGCACTCTCGCAACCTCGCCAATGAGATCACGCAGGAGAGTGTCGATGCCCTCATGCATGCTGCAGAAAAACACCAGGGCATGGTGCAACGCTACTACCGGTTGAAAGCCAAACTGCTGGGCTTGTCGCAACTTCACGACTACGACCGCTACGCACCATTAGGCACAGATCTTCCCGGTTGCAGTTGGATGGAAGCCCGCACGATTGTCGAAGAGAGTTACAAAGCCTTCAGTGGCGAAGCAGGCCGCATCATCGGCGAGTTCTTCAAGAAGAGTTGGATCGATGCTGAACCTCGGGCAGGCAAACGAGGCGGGGCTTTCAGTGCTTCCACGGTGCCGAGCGCCCATCCCTACATCCTGATGAGCTTTACCGACAAGCTGCGTGATGTGATGACGCTGGCCCATGAATTGGGGCATGGCTTGCATCAATATGTCTCCCGCCATGTAGGCTATCTGCAATGTGACACACCACTGACAACCGCAGAGACCGCCAGCGTCTTCGGCGAGATGCTAACCTTCCGCCGACTGATGGAGAAGTACACCGAACCCAAGGTGCAACTCGCATTACTCTGCAGCAAGATTGAAGATGCCTTTGCCACCGTCTTCCGCCAGGTCGTGCTCACCCGCTTTGAACAAAAGGCACATGCAGCCCGACAGGCCGAAGGGGAACTCTCAACCGAGAAGCTGAACACCCTCTGGATGGAAGCCAACGCCCCGATGCATGGCACCGCAGTCAAGCTGACCGAAGGCTACAGTTGGTGGTGGCTCTACATCGGTCACTTTGTGCATGTCCCCTTCTACTGCTATGCCTATGCCTTCGGCGAATTGCTCGTCCTGGCTCTCTATGAACAGTATCGCCGGGAAGGGGCAGGCTTCGTTCCCAAGTACATCGAAATGCTCACCGCTGGCGGTTCGATCAGTCCGCCAGACCTGGTGAAGAAGCTCGGCATCGACATCAATCAACCTGCGTTCTGGGATCAAGGCCTGCAATTGCTTGATGGCATGGTCACCGAGGCGGAACGTCTCAGCCAACTGGTCACGAAGTAAAGGAGCCAGCATGGCGAACATTCTGCTCGGCATCACTGGCTCGGTCGCTGCCCTCAAAACACCAGAACTGGCGAGCGCACTCGTGCAAGCTGGGCATGCTGTGAAGGTGATTGCCACTGAAGCATCGCTCTATTTCTTTAATCGAGACCAACTGCCTGCGGGAGTGCTTCATACCGATGCAGATGAATGGCCCCGACAGGGTACCGGCACCCCTTGGCAGCGAAGCGATACTGTCTTGCACATCGAACTGCGTCGCTGGGCTGATCTCTTACTTATCGCTCCGCTCGATGCCAACACGCTGGCCAAGCTGGCTTTCGGTCTCAGTGACAATGCACTGACCTGCGTCTGGCGAGCGTGGGATCAGCAGCGGCCCATCATCCTCGCTCCTGCCATGAATACGCTGATGTGGGAACACCCGATGACGGTGCAGCATCTGCGGAAAGTAGCCAAGCAATTCGATCTGAAGGCCAAGAAGAAGCACGATGCCGATGCCTTAGTTGCTGCGATTAGTGAACAGCGATCCCATCGCTTCCGCTTCGTTGGCCCCATCTCGAAACTCCTGGCCTGTGGCGACATTGGCCAGGGGGCGATGGCTGAAGTACACGACATTACCCAAGCTGTGAACGAACAACTGACACTGGCGACGACACCATGACCAAGCTCGTTCTGCTCTCCGGCCAGCGGCCCAGCAGCAAATATCGCCAAACGATTCATCGTGACGAGGCTGATGCGTTCCTGCATGGCTACCTCGCCCTCTGGCATCCATCCCTGATCGCCCAGGCTGAAGAACCACCCACGCTGGGAACGCAGGAAGAGTTCGAGAACGTCGAAGGGCAGCACTTCTTCATCTTCCCCGAAACGCCTTATCAATACCATCCCACTGAATGGCAAACCGAGAAGCAGAGTGCTGGTTCACCTGTGGTTCGGGCTGTGCCGAGTTGGCAAGAGACGATCAGGAATATTGCTGAAGCACTCGGAGTAGATACGAACAGTTGGTGGACGGACGAGTGTGATTCCTTCGCAGGACTGGGCTTGGGGTATCTCACCCTCGAAGCCTATTGTGATGCACAGGATCATGCCAATCCGCTGGATAAGATCAACTTCTTCAACACCGTTCGATCTGCAGCGATTGCGAATGATATCGAAGAACGGAATCGCCACCTAGGCCAAGCGGCTCATCAACTGCACGAAGCCCGTGAGGTGGTGAATCCTTCACAACTCTATCAGGCAGTCACTCTGTTCCTGACCGGACCAGTCGATGAGAGCCTGCTGAGTGAGTGGATCGAGAATGACATCCAATGTACCCTCGTTTCCAGCACCGATTGGTTGGACCAGTGGTCAACGAAGTTTCCCGAAGCCAGCGCGAAGCTCAAGACTCAATTGCAGGAAGGTAAGAAGGAATGGTGGACAGGCATCGCGAAAGAACAGTGCGATGCCGTACTGCCCATGTCTGCCTGGTTGGATAACCTCCAGCAGGGCATGACTGCGAGCAAGGCCTGGACAAAGAAACGCATCGAATCAGCCGGACGATGCAAGTATGCAGGCACGCCGACACTACCGACTCTGATGCATGCTTTTGGCATCAAGCGAACGCTCGGCTTCAGTACCGATGCAGGTGTCTGGCCGAGTCCCTCCAATAGCCTGATCGGCTGGCGTGGACCTGAAGGGGAGTTGCTGGAATCGTGCTGCAAGAAGCCTGAACCTCTCGACCTTTCGGAAACAGCATTCCATCTAGGACATCTGCTCTACGAAGCCGGCCATGCTGAGTACGTCGCCTGGATTCATCTGGGTATCTTGCAGGGTAAACTGGAGTTGCCTCTGTGGTTCCGGTGCTGGCGTGCTCTCCACCAACTTGCCCCGGTCTTTGGGCACCTCGGATCGCTCGAACAGACCATCAGCGACATCCCCGCCACCGAACAGTTCACACCAGCCAGTGGTGACGACTATCAGAGTGATTACCTGCTCGAACTCACTGGCCACAGCGATTCGCCAGCAGAGCCTAATGCCATCAGTCGTTTCACAGAAGCAGTACGCACCTGGCGTAGCTGGGAAGCAGCACGAACACTTCACGCCATGCATGCAGGCATCACGCCCACCTTATCTAACAGTGGTGAGACTGCACCCCTTCAGGAACGGGCGCGACAGCTTAGCCATCGACTGGTGAAGAACGATGCAGTCAAGTCTCCTGGATATCTGCTGCTCAATCCATGCGGCTTTGCTCGCAAGGTGGTGGTGAACCTGCCGAACGCAACCACCCTGATTCCCAGCCCGGCCTATTCGAGCCAGAAAGCAGAGCAGGGGGTTGATGCAGTCATCGAACTACCCCCGTGTGGGTACGCCTGGGTTCCACTGGCAGTGTCCAAGGGGGATAAGATCAGACTGCCCAAACAGAACATCAATGATGGGCATCGGCTGCGAAACGAATACGTCCAGCTTGATATCGATCCGCAAACGGGTGGCTTGCGATCTATCCGCGATGCAGTTCGTGAGCAACCTCGACTCGGCCAGCAACTCGTCTATGCTCCCGGCTCGACGATGCATTGTGATGAGATCGTCGTCCTGAAGAACGGGTTGGCTCTAGGTGAATTGGAAACGCGAGGTCGTCTGCTCGATCCGCATGGCAACTCACTCGCCAGCTTCAGGCAGACTTATCGGCTGGCTGCGGGACGTAAGTACGTAGAGATCACTATCCATCTGGAACCGAGCCAGCCACTTCAAGGCTATCCCTGGCACGCTTACTACGGTGTCCGCTGGGCCTGGCGAGATATGCAGTCAAGGATGAACAAGAGCGTGCATCAAGCGAAGCTGCCCAGCCTGCAAACACGTCCTGAAACACCGGGCTTCATCGAAATCGAAAACAGCATGGGTCGTGTGGCCATTTTCTCGGGTGGTCTCCCGTTCTGGCAACGCCATGGTTCGCGCATGCTCGATTCAATCCTGGCTGTGGAAGGTGAGCAGGCAACCTCTTTTCGATTCGCACTTTCCGTCGATGATGAGTTGCCTCACATTACCGAGCAGGACTGGCTGACACCGGTACAACCGCAACTGGTCGAAACAGCCCCTGCTTCGGCCTCAGGCTGGCTCTTCCACCTGGATGCCCCCAGCGTCATGATGCTTGACATGCATCTTCCTGAAGCAACGCCGAACAAATCGATCATTCGGCTCATCGAAACCTTCGGCTACGCCACTGAGGCTCTGCTGCAAACCCCCAGGCCAGTGCGCTCTGCACAAACCATCAATGCCCTTGGTGAAGTGAAGCGGTCGCTGACGGTCACCAACGATGGGGTGATGTTGCATCTTGGCTGTTATGAGTTGCAGCACATCCAGTTGGAGTGGTGAGCCGTATCATAGCAGTATGGAGCCAGAATCCCCAGCGCCTGAACAGCAGCTTAGCCCAGCAGAAAAGGTGAAGACCTTTCCGCTGCTGCCCGGCGTTTACCTGATGAAGGACAAAGCTTCACGGGTCATCTACGTGGGCAAAGCCAAAGTCCTGCGACACCGGGCCAGTTCCTACTTCAATAAGCAAGCCACTCTCGACAGTCGTCTGGTCGGGCTGCTTCCCGAAATTGCAGACATCGACTTCCTGACAGTTGAAACCGAAGTCGATGCACTGCTCCTCGAAGCCCGGTTGATCAAAGACATTCAGCCGAAGTACAACATTGATCTGAAAGACGACAAGACTTACCCCTATCTGCAGATTCGCATCCGCGAAGACTATCCACGGGTGGAGTTCACTCGCAAGCCCCGTCGTGGGGCCAAGCTCTATGGACCGTTCACCAGTGCCCGCAGTCTGCGTGCAGCTATTCAAGTACTACAGCGTATCTTCCGCTTCCGGACCTGTAAGCTCGACATCACCGATGGCGATGAGCAATGGCGGTGGTTTCGCCCCTGTCTGCTGCACAACATCCGCCAGTGCGATGCTCCGTGCAACTATCGCATCAGCAAAGAACAGTATCGCGAACAGATACGGCAGTTGCAGATGGTTCTCGATGGCAAGAAGGATGGCCTGCTGAAGGAACTTGAAGCACAGATGAAGCAGTGTGCTGTTGAACTCAACTTCGAGAAGGCCAGCTACATTCGCGATCAGATTCAGGCACTGGGCAAGCTCAAGCTGCGAGGGAAAGCGGACAAGGATGTTCAGCCTGAAGCCTTCGTGCTTGATCCCAAGCGGGGCGTACGGGGCTTGCAGAAGATACTGAAGCTGGACGTACTGCCTCGCGTGGTGGAAGGTATCGACATCGCCCACTTTGCAGGTAGCGAAACCGTGGCATCACTCGTGCAGTTCGTCGATGGTGTCCCTTTCAAACCGGGCTACCGTCGCTTCCGCATCCAGAGCGTGGAAGGTGTTGATGACTTTGCCAGCATCCGTGAAGTGGTTACTCGACGCTACCGTCGTCTGCAAACCCAGGACGAAGTTCTCCCTCATCTCATCATGATTGATGGTGGTAAAGGACAACTGCATGCAGCCCAGGATGCCTTGCGACATCTGAAAGTGACGCAGCCTTGTCTGATCTCGTTAGCCAAGAAGGAAGAAGAGATTTACCGACTGGATGAAGCGGAACCGCTCAAGCTCAGTCGTAACTCTGCTGCACTACGGCTGCTGCAATATGTGCGAGATGAGGCACACCGCTTTGCCCAGCACTATCATAAACTTCTCCGCCACAAGAAGCTGGCCGATGGCTACGACGATGTGCGTGAGTAACAGGAATTCTCTTTCATGACGCTGACACTGCTCTGCCTGCTCTTCCTTCAGGAACCAGCCAAGACTGATGGCTGGGTATCCCTCTTCAATGGGAAGAACTATGCCGGCTTCAACTTCTACATCGGCCCAGGCCCGGAACATACCTTCGATGTCAAAGATGGTTGCATGTACCTGAAGGCTCCACTGGCCGGGTATACCTACACTCGCCAGAAGTACCGCAACTACGAACTGAAGTTCGACTGGAAGTTCGAACGCCCGGACACTCTAACCGACGATAAGACGTTCACTGGTAACAGTGGCGTGCTGCTGCACATCAACAGGATTCTCAAAAACTGGCCCCAAAGTGTCGAAGTGGAAGGCCGCTATCTCGAAGCAGGCAAAATGTTGGCATACGGCAAGGCCACCGTCGATTTCAAAGACTACCCCGATGCCCGCCTGTCAGCTACGAAACCTGTCGGACAGTGGAACCACACTCACATCACCAACAAGGATGGTGCCATCACTGTGACCATCAACGGCAAGCTGGTAGCTGAGGGCACCACCGATCTTCGTGAAGGCTTCATTGGCTTCCAGGCACAGGGAGCCAACATCCTCTATCGCGATATCAAGCTTCGTGAAATCAAGTGACCAAGCGACAGCGAGCAAGTACAACAACACCATGTCATCAACATCAGCCCCAACGTCTATCGAACTAGACAAAAGCAATGCCCGCATCCGGACGATGTTCGGGTCGATCGCACCCTATTATGATTTGCTCAACCATCTGTTGAGCCTGAATATCGACAAACGCTGGCGGGCACAAACGGTGAAGCTGGTACCACCGAAAGCTGATGCCGGACCGGTTCTCGATATGTGTACTGGCTCAGGCGATCTGGCCATCGCTTATCACAAGGCAGGCAAGGGCAGCATCCCCATCTACGGTGCTGACTTCTGTGGTCCGCTGCTGGATCGAGCATGCAAGAAATCGAAGAAGCTTAACGAGAAGTCGCTTGAGCAGATCAAGTACCTGCAAGCCGATGCCCAGCGGCTTCCCTTCAGCGACAATTACTTCCAGATCGTCAGTGTCGCCTTTGGCCTTCGTAACGTAGCCGATACCGACAAGGGACTCTCGGAAATGACCAGGGTCTGCAAGCCGGGTGGAAAAGTGGTGGTACTCGAGTTCAGCAAGCCCCGGGTGAAGGTGCTAGACAAGTTGTATCTGTGGTATTTCCGTTCGGTACTTCCTTCAGTCGGGCAGTGGTTCTCGAAAAGTCCCGACGCTGCTTACAAGTATCTGCCTGCCAGCGTGCTTTCGTTCCCTGACTACGAAGCACTGTGCGAACGGATGCTGAAGCAGGGGTTAACCGATGTCAGCTATCATCCACTGACCTTTGGCGTTGCCACCATCTACGTGGGACAGAAGCCAGGATAAATCCATGATCCGCATGCTGTGCCGACAGAACAAGGGACCGGTTGAAATCATCAACGAGGAAGCATTGGCTGCTTCGTTGAATGAACTCAACAATGTCATCTGGATTGATCTTTCGCTCTCCAGTGACACCATCAAGCAGGCAGGCGAGTTCCTCACGAAGTACTTTCAGTTTCACCCACTTGCCCTTGAAGATGCACTGCTCGAAAGTCATCTGGCCCGCGTTGATGACTGGCAGAAGTACCTCTACATGGCATTCCATTCACTGGAGTACAAAGATCACGAAATCCGGCAGAGTGAACTCGATCTCTTCCTAGGACCCAACTATCTGGTCACCATCCATTTCGATTCCATCGAACCGCTGAATAAGCTCTGGGATGCCTGTGCCAAGGGTATCGATACGCGTCAATTGCAAACGGCGGACCGCCTCCTTTACCATTTGTTCGACAAGATTACTACGACCACGATGCAGGTAGTTGAATGCCTGGATGATGCACTCGATGACCTGGAACAGCAGATTTACATTCGACCGAAGAAAGCCCAACTCTCTCAGGTTTTCCATACCAGGCGCACAGTGCTTCAGCTGAGACGAATCTTTGGCAGCCAGCGTGAAGCCATGAATCGACTGGCTCGTGATCCCTTCGGCGTGGTTCATCCTGAAAATCGTGTCTACTTCCGCGACATTTACGATCATCTCGTCCGCATGCATGAACTCTCCGACGGGCTGCGCGATATGGCTGCCGGTGCCCTCGAAGCCCATGTCTCCGTCACCAGTTACCGCATGAACGAGGTGATGAAGACCCTCACCGTGGTTACCGTACTCTTTATGCCGCTCACTTTTATTACCGGCTACTTCGGTATGAATTTCTTCGCCGACCAATACAATATAAGCAATCCATTCTCTCCCTGGCTGCTGTTCATCTTGACCACGTTCCTGATGATTATCACGCCAACGGCTATGCTTTTTTGGATGCGACGACGGGGCTGGCTGAACTCTCAACTCTCCACCATGCCTGCCGAGAAAAGCTCCGGGAAGCTCCCGTAGTCAATCAACGTATCGCTCCTATCTTGAGCATTCCAGCAATGATGCTGGCATCAACAGAATTGCTTTTTTGCTGACAAGGACACATCATGCCACGCGTACTCATTTGCGATAAGCTCGAAGCTGACGGTTTGACCATCCTGCAGAATGCTGACATCGAAGTGGATAACCGCCCGGGACTCAAGGGCGATGAACTGAAAGCAGCACTGCAGGCTGCTGATGGCGCGATCGTTCGCAGTGGCACCCGCATCACAAGTGACCTGCTCGAAACTCCAGGTAAGCTGCGGGCCATCGTTCGTGCTGGTGTGGGTGTGGATAACATTGATGTGGCCACCGCTACCCGCAAGGGTGTGATCGTCATGAACACACCTGGTGGCAATACTATTAGTACCTGCGAACAAACCTGGGCGTTGATCTTCGCCCTGATGCGGCATACATCTCCTGCTGATTCTGTGATGCACCAGGGCGGTTGGGATCGCAGCAAGTTCGTCGGGACTCAACTCGCAGGCAAAACCCTGGGCGTGATTGGCCTTGGCCGCATCGGGCGCGAAGTAGCCAAGCGTGCGCTCGCCATGGATATGAAGGTTGTAGGGTATGACCCGATCCTGACTGCTGATCGCATTGCAGCCTGGGGATTTACACCGGCTTCCGATGTGGCAACGCTGCTCAAACAAGTGGACATCGTCACTGTTCACGTACCGATGTCAGATGAAACCAAGAACCTTCTTGGAGCTCCGCAGCTGGCCATGCTAAAGAAGGGCAGCCGGGTGATCAACTGTGCCCGTGGTGGCATTGTGGATGAGGCAGCACTGTACGAATCGCTTAAATCTGGCCATCTCGCTGGAGCGGGGCTGGATGTCTTTGTCGAGGAGCCACCACCAGCCGATCATCCGCTGCGAACCTTGCCGAACGTGGTACTTACACCACACCTCGGGGCTTCGACCAACGAAGCACAGAAGTCGGTAGCCCTTGAAGCGGCCCATCTGCTGTCAGATTATCTCGTTCGTGGCCAGGTGCAGTCTGCAGTCAATCTTCCAGCAGTGGATCGGAAGACCCTGCAAGAACTGCGTCCCTACCTGGATGCAGCGCGACGACTAGGACTGTTACTTACGCAGTTGCACACGGGTTCTATCAAGAAAGTATCTCTCTCCTATCGAGGTGAACTTACTGGTTCGGGCATGTCGTGGCTGTCTGCAGCGTTCGCCACCGGACTGCTGGAGACACGCCTTTCCGAGATGCTGACACCCGTGAATGCGGTGCTGCTCGCCAAGGAACGGGGCATCGACATTATTGAAGAACACAACCCCACCCGAGGCGACTTCAGTTCACTGCTCACCGCTCATCTGGTGACTGACAAGGCTTCGCACCTGGCTTCAGTAACCCTCTTTGGCAATGGCTACCTGCGTCTGGTTCAACTCGATGGGTTCCACCTCGAAGGATACCTCGATGGCAACCTGCTGATCTTCACTCATCAGGATAAGCCGGGCATCATCGGCTTCATCGGCACGGTCTTCGGCCGACATGGCGTAAACATTGCCCAGATGGTGGTAGGCCGCAAGGAACAGGGAGGCGATGCTGTTGCAGTGCTCCATCTTGATAGCTTGCCCAGTGAAGCAGCCATGAACGAGATCAAAGGCAATTCGAGCATCAAGACCATGAATCTGGTCAAGCTGCCACCCGCTGGCGAAGTGCCAGCGTGGTTGGCGTAGTACTCTCACCGTCGCGGTCATCACGCGGAGCGTGATGACTACTATCCTTTACACCGCTGATTTGCTGAATAGTTCAATCAGCGGTTCGCCATGCTGATGCACCACTTTGGGTCGCATGCCCATGGCGTACAGCATTGTGTTTGCTATCGCGCTGGCATGCACTGGTCGGCTGCTGGGTTCCATGCCAAGTCGATCGGTACTGCCGATCACCTGACCGCCTCGTAAGCCACCACCAGCCATTAGGGCTGTCCAGGCGCCGGTCCAGTGATCGCGTCCACCTCGCAGGTTGATCTTGGGTGAACGGCCAAATTCTCCGGTGGCAATGATCAGCGTGCTGTCGAGCAAGCCACGATCCTTCAGATCACGAATGAGGGTAGTGAAAGTCGCATCGAACATCGGTGCAAGTTTGTCACGGTAGTCGTTCAGGTTAACATTGAGTGAGTAGCCATCTGCATGACAGTCCCAAGAGAGGCTATCGTAGACGGTGCGGAACATGTTGATGGCAACGAATCGTTCGCCAGCTTCAATGGCCTGCCGGGCCAACAGACAGCTTTGACCGAACTCATGGTTGCCATACGCTTCATCGGCTGAACGGAGGGAATGGCTCAGCGTCCTCAGCCCATCCTGGCCGTGGCTCAGTTGCACACCGGTATTCTCGATGGCACCGGGCAGAAGAATGCCATGCTTGTTCGCCATCGGATGTGCCTTGGCTGCACCTGCTGGTACCAGGCAACCCAGTTGCACCAGTTGATGCCCGGTTTCATGTATCGGGGCAGCATCGTGATACACCGAACGGATCAGGGTTAGCTGATCCATCATGGATGCCATCTTCGGGAAGAGTTCACTGACCTGAATGCCTGCCACGTTCGTCCCGATGGCTTTGAATGGCCCACGGTATTCTGATGGCGCCTGCGGCTTGGGGTCCCAGGTATCGAGATGACTCGGGCCGCCAACCAGGTTGATGAAGATGCAGTTGAGTTTCTGTGCGGGTGCAGGAAGAGCGAACACCGACGTGCCAGCCAGTGCAGCCATGGCTCCAGCGCCATAACGAAGCAAACCCCGACGGGTGACAGTGATCGATGAAGAGCGAGTACGGAAACGGGCCATGAGAGCCTCTCACACGGGAATGGTATGAGGTTGCATCATAACAAAGCTGTGTAGCCACTGCCACTGGGAAGATGCGATAAGATGTGCCAGAAATACCGAACGCCGAGCTAACTGTTAAATTAGCTCGGCGTCACGGGAATCCCCGGGGGATGGGGGAGGGGATACGCTTTGTTCGGGTGTCATTGATTCAGGTGTTTGTTTCTGTCAGTGCTTGGTACTACTCCTATCGTCCACGCGATGGAACCGGTAGAAGCAGTATCTTGAGCACCCATTGTTTCTGTTGGCAGGGCCAACCTACATCATGTACATTCAGCAAGAGGCTTACTCTCAGCAAGCCTGTACCCGAAACCGTTGAAATCGAATGGAATCTTGAAAAATGGCTCAAGAACACGCCATCATCCAGATGCTCCTCAACAACTATGAGCAACTCTATCGTGGGAAGCCCTGGCACGGCCCCACACTACGAGGCAGCCTGATGGGGCTAGCTGCTCAGGAAGCGAGCGGCAATCGTACGAAGTCAGGCCATTCGATTGCCGAGATTGCGCTGCATTGTGCATACTGGAAGTACGCTGTCCGCCGCCGCCTCAGTGGAGGCAAGCGGGGTGCATTTCCCTGGAAGGGAAGTAACTGGTTCTCTCTTCCAATTCCATTGACCGATGCCAACTGGAAAGCCATTCTGGAAACACTGGATTCCGAACACGATGCACTCTACGCGGTGATCGAAAAGTATCCTGAAAAGCTACTCACGAAGAAGCAGGCAGGGAGCAGGTTTCTGCCCATTGAAATGATTCAAGGGATAGCAGCGCATGATGTGTATCACGCTGGGCAGATCCGTTTGCTCAAGCCAGTGAAGAAATAAGAAGCAGGGTGGGTGGCACCCTGCTCGCATTCATCGTTACACCTTCCGAAGCACCCCTACCAGCACACCGAGCACACGAACGTCTTTCACAGGATCAACGTAGATAGGCTTCATGGTGCCATTGCAGGGTTCCAGGCGGAAACGCTTGTTCTCCTTGTAGAACTTCTTCAGCGTCGTCTCGCCATCGACCCAGGCTACCACCCGTTCACCATTCTTGGCGGTTTCCTGTTTCTTGATGACGACATAATCGCCACTTTGGATGTGGTCTTCGATCATTGAGGTGCCTGACACTCGCAGCACATAGTTATTATCTGCCTTGAAGAGTTCACCCAGTTCCAGACTTTCGTTCAGTTCGATAGTCGATACGGGTGCACCAGCAGAAACAACCCCGAGCATCGGCAGGGTAACACTGCCAGGCTTGTAGCCTACGATCTGAATCGCACGAGCTGAAAAGCCTTCACGCTGGATGTAGTTCTTCTTTTCCAGAGCCTTCAGGTGGCACATCACCCCATTGGGGGATTTGATCTTGAATCGGTTGGCAATCTCCCGAACGGTTGGGCCGTAGCCTCGTTCATCGATCTTTTCACGGATGAAGTCGTAGATGCCAAGCTGACGGTCAGTCAAGTGGTCGCTATCGTGTTTGGGTCTCATGGTCGCCTCTTGCGTTCAGGGGGCTTGGTTGTGTAGTCTAGTCTATATCACTGCTGGATGGCCTGCATAGTGTACATGTACGAAAAATCAAAAATACTTTCAATTTGTCAGTAGGTGCTGTACAGACAGGTGAACCTTGGTACCGTTAAAGGGCATGCATGTTTGAGACACGTTTTCGACAACTCATCGATGGCGAACTGGATCACGAACAGAGCCTGGGCTTCCTGGCTAGCCATCGGGATCAGGTATGGACTGGTGAGGAACTGGCCTATGCTGCACAGATTCTCCGTGACCGGATGACACCAGTAGCCTACGCAGAACCATTACTCGACACCTGTGGCACGGGTGGCGATCATCAATCGACCATCAACATCAGCACAGCTGCTTCGCTGGTACTGGCGGCCTGCGGGGTTACGGTGGCCAAGCATGGCAATCGGGCAGTATCGAGCACCAGTGGTAGTTCCGATGTTCTGCAGGCATTGGGACTTCCTGTCGATGTCGAGACGGAGAATATTGTTCACCTGTTACAGAGTTGCAGGTGGGCCTTCTGTTTTGCTCCCCGTTTCCACCCACGCCTCAAGACGCTTGCACCACTACGTAAGTCGCTGGGTTTCCCGACCATCTTCAACTATCTGGGGCCGCTTTGTAATCCATGCCTTGTTCAGTACCAGATGCTAGGCGTTGGTAAACGAGCATTACTTGATCCGATGGCCCAGGCATTAGTTCGCCTCAACATCAAGCGTGCAGTTGTCGTTCATGGCGAACCAGGCATAGATGAGGTTTCACTCGAAGGCGAAACCCATGTCCGCTTGATCGAAGGAAGCACTGTCAGCGAACATACCTGGCTACCCGCCGACTTCGGACTGGAACGATCAAGCCTGGATGACATACGTTGCCATGATGCAACAACCAGTGCAGCCCATCTGCTGCAGATATTTGAAGGGAAAGCTGTTACAGGAACCCCGTGGGTACTCGCCAACGCCGCTGCTGGTCTATTCGTCGCAGGACGAGTAAAATCACTAAGTGATGGTGTACACCAGGTAAAAGAAGTGGTACGCTCAGGCAGCGTAGCGAAGACCTTGCAGGCATTGCAAGCTTTTCAAACTTCTCGCACCGCAGCCTCGTGATGCAGGCCATGCCCAAGAAAACCATCCTCCCCAAGAAGACTATTCTGATTGGCGATCCCGGCATTGATACCGCCTTCGCCCTGGCACTCGCTCTGCTTCATCCCGATGTCGATCTCGTTGCGGTAGCTGCCACCGCAGGTAATGTCACTGCTGAACAGGCGTCGGAGAATGTTCATAGCCTGATTGAACACATGGACCCGCCCCGACTACCTCGGTTGGGCCATGCATTGCCCGTTTCCTTTGAACCGTTCGGCAAAGCGCTCTGCTCCACTACTGGGCTGGGCGATCTGCATCTCCCTGCAGCCAACAAGTTGCATAGCTTACCGGGCGACAAGGTCATTGTGGAGGAAGCCCGTAAGTATCATCACGAAGCCTACGTTGCGGTGCTGGGGCCAGCCACGGTATTAAGCCGTGCCCTGGAACGTGATCCCGAATTGCCTCTGCATTTGAAAGGCATCGTGATGCTCGGCGGTGTCTGGACTGATGCAGGCGATTCTGGGCCGGTCTCAGAACACCACTTTCATGCTGATGCACCAGCTGCACGCAAGGTCGTTCGCTGTGGTGTGCCATTAGTCCTCATCCCGCTCGAAATATCACGTCGGTTCGCGTTCTCACCAGCTGAGTTGGATGAGTTGCTGGCCGGAGACTCTTCCGCCTGCAACCTGTTGCGTCGCATGTTACCCGGAGCCATGCGAGCTTCTGCTGAGCATTGTGGCATCGAAGGGCTGCTTCTTCCCGATCTCGCAGGGGTATGCTGGCTGCTTTGGCCCCAGTTCTTCACCACCAAACTGAAGGTGATGGACATCGAAACCAAGGGGGAGCTGACCCATGGCATGTGCGTCTTTGAATCACGTCCTACCAAGAAATCCCCTAATGTAGAGTTGGTCATCGACGCTGATCTGGTAAGCTTGAAAGCAGAGTTGCATAAAGCCTTTCATGGATTTTCTGGATGAGCAGTCCCTGGTATTTGCTGAAGTGCCCCAGTTGCCGGGCACAATTGCGAATCAAAACCGAATACACCCACATGCGGGGGAAGTGTCCGGTCTGCAAGCAATGGATTGAATCACTCGTTCCCAAGCCTCTCTCCTTTAGCGACGATGCGGTGGTGGCCGATGAAGTCTGGCCAGAACCGCCAGAGGTATTGCACAATCCCTCCGAAGGGCAGACAGCCAGCTATGAGCTGAAACCCAGCTCGGAACCAGCGAAGGAACAGATCAAAGTCGAGGAAGAGGCAGCCGGTGTTTACAACCTGGCCTTTGAACCGGACATGCCCAAGTCGGCAGGCATAACCCGTTCTGCCGAGTGGGATCAAAGTAGCAGTGTACCGACACCAGCAGCATCACCCACACCTGTTACACCTGTCGTGAAAGAGCAGGCAGCAGCGTCACCACCTAAGCCGAGTGCCCCTGCTGCACC
>WBZX01000381.1_pt1 | contig 39282 bp, 28 predicted proteins | sample 5204211 | NCBI WGS metagenome assembly WBZX01 (sample SAMN12344362, study PRJNA552823) | activated sludge metagenome | biome: Activated sludge suspended growth; feature: Nitrification reactor; material: Wastewater; isolation source: activated sludge from nitrification reactor of wastewater...
ATCCCGCAACGACCCAACCGATCCTACCCACGCACTGCCTATCGAAAGAGTTTCTTGTTCCCCAAGAAACCTTTCGAGAAACCTTCATAAGAATGTAAGTGCCATTGGGTCATTGACCGGTGGCTACCAGAGTTACTTCGTTGCCAGTATCTCACGTAACTCCGCAGCCAGCCGTTTGCCTGCTTTGGCAACACAGTAACGGGCGACCTTGCCAGCATTGGTAGTGTAGTCTTCAGGCAGCACCGGCAGGTCTTCGAGCTTGGGTTTGTCATCTTCGTTGGCCGGATGCAGCTTGCCATCCAGGTAGGCGTACTTCCTGGCGAACTCGTAACCTTCTCGAACCCACTCCTCCGGTTTACGGTTCTTGTTCAGGTCAGCATCGATCTGTGCCTTCTTCTCCTGGTAATATGTCTCGACTTCAAGTACCGAATTGCCAATTGACGAAACGCTGGTACCGGAACCAAGTAGATCATCCCAGAAAGAATGCAACTGAATCGAACCCCTATTCGGTACTCTTGCTCGAGCGAGGTTGCCTCCACGGTCGCCCTTGGGAAAGCGTGGGCTGTAGAAGTTGGTGCAGTGTAATGGCTGATGTATGTCACCCACCAGGTGAAAGACCCAGCACAGGTGAACCGCTCGATCTTCCTGATTGCCGTTCTTGGCGATGAGCTTGGAGACTGCCAACTGGCTGACAATGTTCTGCTGTGCCGGTGCTGGCGTAGTACCGGAGTAGCCGGGATAGATCAATGCGAGATTGATGTAATGAGCAGGGCCCATGTGGAACTTCTGTCGCTCCTTTGGTCCACCACGAACCCAGTCTGACCAGGTTGCCGCGCGCAGGAACACCCATTCATCTGTGGTGTATCCATCAGGTTTCTTCTCGCTGTGGAATTCCTGGTAGTGAGGATGCCTTTTCAGGATGGCCACCACCTTGGCTCGCTCCTCTTCGGTAAGTTCCTTCCAAGCCAGTCTGGCAATGACCATATGGCCTTTATCGTTCCAGCCACAAGCCATTGATGTGCACAGCCAAAGCAATCCAACAAGCGAAAGAGAGCGAGCCAACACGAAAATCTCCTTATCAGCGATCATCAATATTGTACTTCAGCATTCAGTTAAGGTGCCTGGATCACGATTTATGCTCGCAGAAAGATCTTCTTCCGATAGAGGAACCAGAGCAACAGCCATTTGATGATAATGGCCCCGGTGAGAACGACAGCGGTTCCGAGCGCACCGGCCATGGCTTTCTGCATCACATCGTTTGCTGCATCAGGATGGAGCCAGTTGCCCAACACTCGCCCCGTGCCGCCGAAGAATCTCTTGGCTATCGGCTCAAAGTCGATGAAGTGATCGAGCAGATATATGGTGATGGCATTCGCACCAATAATGGCGAACGGCCACGACCAGGTTTTCCAACCTAACCAATCGATAATGCCATAGAAGAGTGCAAGCAATAGTACGCTCCACCCCCCGGCCCAGAGTACATAGCTACTAGTCCATAAGTTCTTGATGATCGGGAAGACAGGCACCTTGTCGTGCAGATTATTCATATTGGTGAAGAAACCTGACCAGGCTGCCCCGAATGCAAGGAGTACAAGCCCGAACCAGAATAGACCGAGGAACTTCTGACGTGGGGTACGGCTGCTCATGAGCCAGAACCCTGCCAGCACACCAAGAAGCGCGGTCGCGAAAGCGGGAATGGTGGAGAGGAGCCCCTCGTTGTCACCATAGCCGTAGAAGTCTTTGAATATCTTGCCCCCCAGGGTGTCCTTCAGGACGATGATGTCTACCTTGCCTGCAAGATTGCCCTGCAAAGTGATGTCGCCCGCCAAGCCTCCGGGCGGGGTCACGAAGAAGAGCAGCAGGTAATAACCCCCCAACAGGAGTGCCGTCAGGATGGCGATGCCTCGAACATTCAGGAAGACGACAGCAACTGCAGCAAACCCATAGCCGAGTGCCAAACGCTGCAACACACCTGCATACCGGTAGCCGGAGATATTGAAATTGAGGATACCGTTGTAGAGCATCCCGAAGAGCAGTAGGAGCGCAACCCGTCGGGCAATCCGCCAAAGCAGAGTGCCTGTTCCTGCTCCCTGTTCTCTCATCTTCAGTAGCGAGAAAGGAATAACCACGCCGATGACAAACAGGAATAACGGGAAAATAAGATCATAAAAGCGAAACCCTTCCCATTCACAATGATCGAGCTGGCGATGCAGGATCATCTGCCAACTGGCTTTGTCATTGGTCGGGTTACCTGCTCTTAAATGGCTATATTGGAGCCACATCTTTACCGCTACATCGCCACCGACAATCCAGAACATGTCGAAGCCACGCAAGGCATCAATGGAGAAGAGCCTAGGCGGCTGGACAACGACAATGGCTTCGGGGGAAGTAGTATCAGTAGTGTTCGTAGACAACGTAACCTTCCGTGATGAACCAGTGAAGTTGCTGGACAAGCAGGCGTACTTGCCCCATGCTAATCTCTGGAAGCGGAAAAGGGAAACGGTTTCTGGAGCATCGCATGCCAAACAGAATGAGTCGCTGGTTGATCGCCGTGAGTGCCCTTTCATTGATGCTTGCCGCATGGTGGCTCAGTGCCGTCAGCTCTCATCCAACACCCGGTGAGCCTGTCACCAAACACACCAGCAACTCTCCTGCTCTCAAGTTTCTGATCGAACCCTATCTGCAGTACCCCACCCAGACCAGCATCAGCATCATGTGGGAAACCAGCCAACCAGGAACCACGGTAGTCCACTACAGCGAAGCTGGCATAGTGAACTTCGACCCTAAGACCAAGAAGCCCATTGAGCCCAAGCTGGCGGAGCGCATGGAAGGTGCGGTAGGCGATATGCATCGCATCGAACTCACCAACCTCAAGCCCAGCACCCGGTACATCTATCGAGTAGAGACGAAGGTCAATGATGGCAGTGTACTTCTCAGTGATATCAGCACCTTCATGACTGCCATCAGGGCAGACGAAGCCTGGTCGTTCACCGTAGTGGGCGACACCCAGCGCAACCCGGAGATCACCGGTCGCATTGCCAAGCAAATGTGGGAACGTCGGCCTCATTTTGTTATGCACTGTGGCGATGTCGTCGATGAAGGCAAGAACAAGGATCAATGGCTCTACGATCTTTTCCAGCCTTCGAACATGCTCTTCCGCCGCGTGGCGGTACTGCCCACCATTGGCAACCACGAGAAGAACGACCCCAACTACTACCGTTACTTCAGCATGCCTGAACCGAAGTACTACTACAAGTTCACCTATGGCAACGCCGACCTCTTCGCGATTGATACTAACGGCCTCAGGAATCTGGGACGAGACGGTGAACAATACCTGTGGCTCGACAAGGAGCTAGCCGCATCCAAAGCGACTTGGAAAATCGTCTTCCACCATCACCCCGCCTATTCATCAGATGATGACGACTTTGGCTATTCCTGGTATGGCAAGAGTGGCGATGGCGAACCCCGCGTGCAACGAAACCTGGTGGAACTCTACGAGAAGCACCAGGTCGATATGGTTTTCAATGGTCACGTCCACGTCTATGAAAGGACCTGGCCCGTCAGGCAGAAGAAAGTCGATCACGAAAAGGGCACGATCTATGTCACCAGTGGCGGAGGTGGTGGCAAGCTCGAAGACTTCACCCCCACGCCCCACTGGTTCAAAGCTGAGCAACGATCATGCTATCACTACTGCTACATCACCGTCCATTCCGGCACGTTGCATTTCAAAGCCTTTGATGTCGAAGGTAGGCTGTTTGACGCTATGACGCTGGATAAGAAAAGATAGTAGTCATCACGCTCCGCCTTGATGACAGCGACGATGAGATTCCATCTCTACTCGTTAGCGAAGATGTTCATCACACTCAATCACAAATCAATAATGGCTTAACACGAGATTAAGCCCCTCACCCCCAACTCCTCTCCCCGATAGGAAGAGGTGAGCTTGATTTGGACTATCACCTCCGCTGTCATCACGACGGAGCGTGATGACAACAATCTAGGGCACATCCTTCACATGCCATTCGCTGTGCGTGACCGTGGACTTATTCTCCAGATAGGTTGCACTGCTGTACGAATGGAAGAATTTGAGTGCATTGGTGATGGTCTTGATGTCCTTCGCATGTACCTTGGCTTCCTGTAAATCATGATGGGCAAGCGCGTAGTTGAGCCAAGGCTGAGCAGTATCCACCAGACCAGAGACCCGGAAGTAGGTCGCTGATGCCAGCGGCCGCTTGATGTCTTTCAGTGGCGTAGCATTGCTGACAAACGGCGTGGCTTGCATCAGCCGAAGTGCATGTTCATTGGAAACGGTGATAGCACAAAGATTCTTGCTGAGCCCAGCTGAGGGACGAAGCCTGCCATCAAGCTGGAACTCGTCCTTGAATGCATACCAGAAGAGATCATAACCTTCGATGGTTCGAGTTTCCGGGGCAGGCCAGGTAACCTCAGGCACATCTTCGCCAAATGATTTTCGAACCTCCTTGACAGCGTCGTTAAAGAGACCTCGAATATCGCTGGCCGCCTGCTTCAATTTCACATTATCAGAAACACCTAATAGGATTGCTGGCTCAAGAAGAGGCAGTGGTGTTTCAGATGCAGGCATTTCTCGATGCCACTGGGTACTCACCAGCTTGTTATCAAGCACGAAGCCACCCTGGCCATCGGCGAGAGCGGGCAGGAGATTCGCCTTCACCGTGTCGTCGAACTTGCCAAAGATGGGGTAAAGATTATCCAGCAAGTCTTCGATCTTGTCGACCATTTCCTGCCCGAAGATACCGACGAGTTGCGGCAAACCAAACTCGCGCAGGTAGCCGTTGGCCTTCTTCATCCACTTGACAGAGAGGTCCCAGGTTTCGGGTTTGTAGCTGCTTCGCCCGATGGAGACCAGCAAAGGATCGCCACCTATGTGCTGGAAGAGATCCAGGGGTTTGCTGAAGTTAATACTTGGATCAACAGAGTTCAAATGACGGTATGACTCTTCACCACGATCTGTAAGAAAGCTGAAGCTCATGGCTGAGCCTGGTTCATGCTCCATGAGTTTGAGCAGGTCCCCAGACAATTCCTGCAGATCTTTTGTGATGCGTTCCCGTAAGCCATCTTCGAGATCACTGTTCTCGAGCATTTCCTTCCAGGTATTGAACATCACATCAGCCTGCTCTTTGGTGAACCCGGAGCTGGCATTGAATTGCTTGCTGGAATAGCCAACGCTGGTGATGCGTTTGTCGAGGTGCTTGAGTAGTGGCTTGAATTCATCAAGCTCTGCCAGCTTTTTGCCACTCCCCATACTCTTGAGGAAGTTCATCGACTCGCCGAGACTTGCGAGGATGTATCCCTCGTGGTAGCCAATGCTGATGTTGATCTTCATAGTCTTGAGATGTGCTTTCAGGTCGTCAAACTCACCGTTCTCTTCTTCAATCTGTTCCCAGGGAATTTGATCCCAGGGCACCTTACTACCATCGAGAATAACCGTGGTGAAACTGCTTTCATTCACCTTCTGGGTTTTCACGTTCCCCGTCAGTTGCGGCACAGCAAGGGCTGCAGTATTCAGCAAGACTGCCAGACGTGCCAACTGACGCTTGGCTACTTTCTGATCATTTACCTTGAACCCAACAATGATCTCAGGAGCTTTCAGCGTTGCCAGGTTCTCTTGCAAAGTGCTGAAGATGGCATGGAGTTGTGACGTAGGATCATTGCCACCACCGCTGAACATTTTCTCGAGACCACTGAACTGCTGAGCAACATAGAGATCACCGAGCAGCGAGAGGAAATCCCCCAGCGATTCACCACCCATCATGAAGGCTTCCTCGCTGGCCATATCGAGCAAGAGTATTGCCAATTCCTTGTTCTCAGGCTGCTCCAGCATGGCAGTGAAAGGGCCTGCCTGCTGCAAGACATTGGTCGAAAACTCTTTCCACCAACCTTGCACCAGAGAAGTCTTCCAGGCTTGCTGAACAGCTTTGGTGTTCCATAGCGCAAGTACCCGTTCTTTGAGCTTGAGCGATGTATGAAAGAACGAAACGTTGCTCGGAGCCAATCGTAGTGCAGTGGTTTCCAGCACCGTCGTCTTGCGAACCGTCTCCTGAGCTGTGCTGAAACAGGCGGCTAACAATAACAGGCAAAGCAAAGTGATGGCTGAACTTCGAATCAATAGAGAACGCATGCGAAAGTTCCTGTGATATCAGAAGAGTCTTTGCCCATCTTATCGGGTCATTTCAATCAGCGGAAGACGAAGTTACGCAAGGTAGCGGATACGACTTCATCTCCGCATGGCTCTCCTATATAACAGCAATCTGTCGTCGTATTCCTACGAGCCTATCCTGATGGCGATTTTGCAGCATGAGTGTGGTGTGGCCGCGGTTTATGTTCTCCCCGGCTTCATGCCGCAATCGAGGCTGCTGCCGCACGGCGATCCCAATCTCGCCACCTCGCTCCTTCCCCGCATGCTGCTCGATCTGCAGAACCGTGGCCAACTGGCTGCCGGCATCTCGACTTACAACCCTACACGTGAAAAGCTGCTCGATACCCACAAAGAACTAGGTACTGTCATCGAAGCTTTTCGCCTGAACCATCGAGGCAAGAGCAAGAACATCCAGAGTGAATACGCAGGCAGTGCAGGTATTGGACACGTCCGCTATGCCACCTGTGGTACCGACGAACGCAGCTATGCCCAGCCGTTCAACCGGTATCACGGCTGTAAATGGAAGTGGTTCTCGTTCGCTTTCAACGGCCAGCTAGCCAACTATGGCACACTCAAAGACGAACTGTTGCAGATGCGAGACTATCACCTGACCCGCGATACCGATACCGAAGTGATCATGCACTTCCTCAGCCATGAACTACGAGGGGACAATCGGCCTGATTTAGTCGAGGTTTTCAAGAACATCAGCGAACGGTTCGATGGTGCTTACAACATCGTCTTCATGAACGGCATGGGCGACATGGTAGTAGCCCGCGATCCGAACGGCATACGCCCCATGTGCTGGGCGATGGATGGAAATCTCTTTGCTTCGGCAAGTGAATCGGTTGCACTGCAGAACCTGGGTTTCACCGAAGTACATACCCTGCAGCCTGGCGAGATCATCGTCATTGAAGATGGTCAATTCCGTCTGGAACGTTTTGCACCCAAGAAGACTCCCAAACACTGCTTCTTCGAGTGGATTTACTTCGCGAACGTAGCCAGCGAACTGGATGGGCACAGCGTTTATCTCACTCGTAATGCCTTGGGAATCGAACTCGCCAACCAGGAACGAGAACTCAAGCTGGTGCCTTTCGATGATGACACCATCGTGGTACCTGTGCCTGATACGGCCAAAGCCGCCGCCGATGCGATGGCCTTTGCTCTTAAATTGCCTTCCATTGAAGGCTTGATGCGTAACCGCTACGTGGGTCGCACGTTTATTGAAGGTGAGAACCGCGAAGCCCGTATTCGTGCCAAATACACACCCTTACGCCAGGTGCTGGAAGGCAAGCGGGTGATCCTGGTGGAAGATACTATCGTCCGCAGCTCGACGATGAAAGCCTTGCTGGGGGTGATGCGCAGCGTCGGGCATGCGAAGGAACTACATGTTCGAGTAGCTTGTCCACCGATCATTGCCCCGTGCTTCTATGGCATCGATATGTCAACCATCCAGGAACTCTTCGCCCCACGGTTCCTGCACGGTCAGCCCATCACCCGTGAACACGAACGGAAGATGGCATCAGAGCTAGGGGCTGACAGCCTGGCATATCTGCCTGTCGAATCGCTGGCCCGCTGCATCGGTATCGAAACACCCAAGCTCTGTAGGGCCTGCGTCACGGGCGAATACCCCACACCAGAAGGCGAACGGTTGTATCAGCTTTCGCTGAAGCCAACCTGTGGGGATAAGCGGACATACGAAAAGTAAAGTTCCCATCTCTCTCCGCCGAGATGCGGGGAGGGATGGCTCGCCAAATATACATCTCCAAACGGAAATAGAAAACACCACGAGGTCTTCCCTCGTGGTGTTACATTTCTCCGAGCATCTCGCGGAGCGAGATGGGTACTTTAATACACCTTCACCTTGATCGGCCCGTCTACAGTTGGTTCCAGGTCGCTGCTTTCCAGATCGCTGCCTTCATCGAGGGCAGGGATGGGAATAGCAGGGATGGCACCGATCAGGTTACCTGTGGGTTCGAGATCAGAGTCATCGCAACCACCAACACGATCAGCCACCTGCTGGAGGGCGATCTTGCGACGACGGGCCATGCGTTCGCTACCTTCGGGGATCAGGAAGGTCTGATCGCCTTGGAGCAGCTTGCTCACGCCACGGGTGCGGGTCTTGACCTCTTCTTCAACAGGCTTGTCTTCCGCCTGGTAGCGAACGAGCATGCCTTCGTAGTTGCGGAGGATGACCGCATCGTTACTGGCTGAAACCAGGTAGTTCGGCATCAATGGAATCTTGCCGCCACCATGTGGGCTATCGACCACATAAGTAGGCACGCCCAAGCCGGACATATGCCCGCGAAGGCCTTCCATGATCTCCAGACCTTTCCATACCGAAGTACGGAAGTGGCCTGCACCGATCACCGGATCACAATGGAAGATATAGTACGGCCGCACCTTGATGCGCAATACAGCTCGCATGAGTGCGCGCATCACTTCCACTGAATCATTGACACCCTTCATGAGCACGCTGTGGTTATTCACCGGACAGCCCGCCTTGAGGAGCGCCAGACAAGCCCTTGCAGCTTCGGGTGTGACTTCGCGTGGATGGTTGAAATGTGTCTGAATCCAGACTTTGCCATTGTTGCCTAGCAGATCGACGAGCTTCTGATCGAAGAGTCGCTGTGGCAGCGTTACTGGCACTCGGGTTCCAATGCGAATCACATCGACATGCTTGATATCCCGGAGGGCATCCAGGAAGAAGGAAAGCTTGCCAGTGTTGAGGGTTAGTGGATCGCCACCGCTGACGATGACATCGCGAATCTCGGTGTGCTTCGCTATGTAATCGATCATGCGCTGGTCGTCGGCAGTCACCGATTCCCAGCCGCCTCGGGTGAGCGTCTTTCGCTTGCGGGTACAGAACCGGCAGTACATCGTGCAGACGCCCGTGATGGCGATCAGGCAGCGATCCGGGTACCGGTGGGTCAGCCCGGGTACGGGCATGTCCTTGTCTTCTTCTAGAGGGTCTTCCAGTTCGAAGCCGGAAGGATTCTCAAGCTCCATGAAGGAGGGACAAGACTGCAAGCGAATCGGATCCAGTGGGTCGGCTGGGTCAATCAGCGAGAAGTAATAGGGTGGGATAGCGGTCTTAAACTCGGATTCGAGTTTGAGAAGTGAGCTGACCTCGTCAGCAGAGAAAGTGAGCAACTCGGTAAGTTGCTTGGTGGTCTTGATGGCGTTTTGAGATTGCCAGCGCCAGTCTTCCCACTTGTCGTCAGGGATGTCTTTCCAGAAAGGGTGTCGTCGGGGACGACTAGGAGGCTCTTCATCATCAAATGCGACCAGCGCGGCAGGTCGCGAGGATAAGCCTCGACGCGCTTCGATCTCGTTCATACTCATCTCCAGGGAACCACGATATCCCAGACCGCTTGAACATACGAAGATGTTCCGCGACTGGGGGCAATACGCGAACTTGCTGATTTGCACAAGCCAGGTGTTGCATGATTCATGCCAGCACGTCCCCAAACGACGACGACCCCGCCTTGCATACAAGCGGGGTCGCGTTTCAGTTGTAGTGGAGACATCCTGGTCAATTTGCTTCGTGCGGTTGGATTGTGCTTCAGTGCGGCTAGTCCTACTAACCGTTGAACCAATAGTAGACCGTTTCGTATTTATGACAAGCCGAACTTGAAGAATTCTTTTGAAATCATGTTTGGTGTTCTGCCTTGAGATGACCACGTCTCTTTGACGCGAGAGCCCAGCCGGCTAAAGCCGGTACTCCAACTCACTTCCAAGTTGAAATCAACATTGATGTTGTTTAGACTACGTACCTGCTCGTGATTCCTGCCAGGCATCTGCTAGAGTTCATGCGTGAATTCCCACTCATCAACTAACTGACGCTATTGTCAGCAGGCTACACAAAGGTAGCATAAGTCTAGCCTCGTCTTGGCGAGGTGATCGTACTGTTAGCAAGGAAGAGACATGCCAGTGAATCCCAACCTCCCGCTGAAGACTGTACTTGTTGTCGATGACGATCACGACATTCTCTTTGCTATCCGTGCAGCTGTCGAGAGCCGAGGCTATCGGGTGATCACCGCCAGTGATGGTAATGCTGGTCTCAACGTTGCAGAGCGGGAACGGCCGGAACTCGTCATCATCGACATGATGATGCCGAAAAAGTCTGGTTTCCTGGTACTGGAAAAGCTCAAGGCCAAGGGCCGCGACTGGACTCCCCGCATGATCATGATTACCGCCAACGAAGGTGGCAGACACCGTGCCTATGCTGAAATGCTGGGAGTGGATGAGTATCTGCGGAAGCCATTTTCGATGGATAAGCTACTGGATACGGTGAAACGTCTATGTCCGCTCGAACCAATCAGCACGGAACCCAAGCCTGCTGAGAGTGAATCGGCCTAAGGAAATGTCGGCCGCTTCTCGTAAATGCGATAGTTGCAGTAGTTGTCTTGCTTGAGGGTAACTTGATTGTTTCCCTGAGTCACCTTCCAATGTGCAGTCAGCCAGAATTCATAGTAGATCCAGCGATTGCGCTGCCGATCAAATTCACCGATACCTTGTAATGATCCCGGTTGTGATTTTACTTCAACGACAAACAGTGATGTATTGTCGGAGACAGCTTGCAGATGGGCTTTAGTTCGGATGTTGGTGCGTTCGCTAGTTTGTTCCTTCAACTCATGCCGAATCACAATCTTCGATGGAATGCTCATTCCTACTGGCGATTGCCATTCCTGGGTCCAGGATGCAGGGGTATCCGTCCAGCTGTTTGTCCCCGCGACAAGCAGATAGGGCGTAGCGTGCTTGGGGGTATTTTCAACCGCTTCAATCTTCCAGCCGGTTGTGTCTCGAGACAGTTTCCATCTTGACTTGGTGTTGTCCTGGAGCTTCAACAGTTCGCTGGCTTTTCCACCAGCTTCTGTTGAGTTGTTCACTCGAATCTTATCCAGTGTGGCCAGGATGATAACTTCGGTGGGGGTTTCCTTCTCGGTGTAGTACCGCCAGAGCATCGTGTAGTCGACGTACGATGTTACAGCTTTGTTACCCTGCGAAGCGAGGAGGTAACGCTGTGTCTCTTCGACAAAGAAATCCTGTCCCCGCCTGAACGACCATTGCACCGCCTCTGGTGCATCAGGGCTTTGGTACGCGAGCAGGAAGGCAACTAGTAAACTGGTCATAAAAAGTAACAAACAGGTTCACGAGTGAACCTGTTTGGCCAAGTGAGAAGTCCGATTATGGCTTCTTGCTGTTGCTGTTTACCTTGTCAAGCCATCGGCTCCATTTATCTATCGATTTGCCGAAGTCCTGTCCCGAGATGGATTTGAGGGCTTCGTAGGCTGCGTTGGAAACGCCAGGATCCTGATCCTGCAGAACAGGTATCAGTGCACCAGCGTTGGCAGTGTCGTTCTTCAGACGAGCCGCGGACACAGCTGCAATTTTGACTTCACGATTATCGTGATTGAGATTTTCGGTAATAGCCTTATTGCTTAAACGTCGAAATCGGTTCGCCAATGCTTCTCGTGCAGCCTCCTTCGCCGGATTGGAACTGAGCTTCTGAATAGCCTCAACAAGTGCGGCACTGTATTCCCCTCCTCTACCTTCCGTCAAATCTGCCAGAATTTCTGCTTGCTTATCTGGCAGTGCAGTCAGCAATTTATCCAGCAGTTCCTTTGCCTTTTCTTTGGGGGTGGCTTCAGCCTTAGGTGCCGGTGTCTTGGTCTTCGGACCTACATCACCGCCCATTTTGTCGAACTTGAATTCTGCCTGCTGCAGATCACCCAACAGATTTGATTTCGCCAGGAACAGCAGTGAGAAAGCAGTATCGACGGTTGAGCCACTGAGGAAGTCGAGGCTCCAGCTACCGTTTCGCTGTTGCTTGGACATCAGATAACGGGCACCAATCTCGAACCAGTCAACACCGTTGAAGTTGTTCTTTTTCCACTTGTAGAGCGTTGCAACACGCTCGAGAGACCAAAGGAAATAGGTGATATGCACTTCCTGCTGATTAGGAGAATTGAACGTAGAAATGGCTTGCACCAGGTAGTTCTTGGCTGCCTGTATCGCTGGGTCTCTTTCGAGGAAATTGACTACTTCGCCACCTTCGTCAGCGCCGCCTGCCCCACGGAAGTTTGCAAGCTTTTGTTCAGCACGTAAACCAGCTGACAACGCAATTCCTAAAATGCCTGCACAAGTCATTGAGCCAGAAGTCTTGGAACCACCAGCGAATCCAGATGGATCATAGTGCCAGCCACCATCGGGTGTTTGAGACGCGCGCATTTTCTTCTCAGTGTTGTACAGCGCTGTGGTAACTACTTTCAGGTTCTGAGAACCTGGTTTGCAGTACTTCTTGGTAATCCACAAAGCCACTACGCTGAATTGAGTATTAGAGTTATCCACTGCACCGCCAGGAAGATTGTAGCCCCAACGACCATCAACTGATTGACCGCTGGCAACCATCATCCCTAATCTCAAAATGGTGCTTGCGTCAGTATGTGTATTCAACTTGCCTTTGTGATATCGATCAAGGAAGAGAATCGAAAGACAAACACTATAGGTGTAGTTGAATTTGGGATCATTTGCTGCGGCCTTCACGACCTTATAAGCAGCCTGTATTTGTTTGTCGTTCACAGGCACGTTGCATTCCATGAGTGCAATACCGCACAATGCAGTTGCACCTACAACTTGTTCGCTGTTAGGAGCATTATTCCCTTGGAAGCCCCACGTCCCCAGATTCGTTTGTTGTTGTCTGATGAATTCAACCCCTGCTTCAATAGCAGGTTTCACCGCTTCTTTGATAGGTTCATCCTGCGTGGTCTGAGCAACCTGCGGGTAAATCAAACCAATCATCACCACACTGGTGAAACTTATCATCAATTTGGAGGACATCTACCTCTCCAACTGGGCTACAGCGATGGGGAATTCCGTTAGTTCCAGTTTAACTTAGAACAACCCTGTTGCCAACCTCTTATTGACTTCTTCCCCCGAATCGGCAAAAAGACTGCTCTCCGGTAAAGGAAACCGCATGAGTTTGCATCGTTTGATCGCCATTACTATTGATCCTGCCACTGAAATTGGGGCATTGCACGCTTCGGAACACCTACGCCGAAACGGGTGGCGAAGTCAGCTTTTTCTCATGACCGCGACCGATGATGGCGGCTTGGAACGAACCATTCTGGCAAACAACAATATTTATGGCGTACTGGAATATTCCCTGGTTCAACTTGCTGCTCAACTGATCTACGCTGAAACTATTGCTCCGTATCGCATGACTGCAGCAGCCCAAGTAGGGATTCCGCAAGTTATCGTTCCGGGATCTATTGATCATATTCAAATTCATGATGCCTCCATCGATACTGGCGAGCGCAAAAGATACATCGTCAATGAGAATTCGCTCTATGTGAGAACGAATGCGGATGACAATGATTTCATAGGCAAGGAAGTTGCCTTCAAAGCCAGTGCCAGCAAAGGCAAGGTCAACGTTGTACTCCCTTTGGGCGGCTACTCGCGGTTCGATGAGGAAGGCAAGCCAGGGTTTGACAGCTTTGCCAATAGAACCTTTGTTGATAGCCTGCTGCTCTGGAAGTCTCCCCATGTGCCGTTCGTGGAATCGAATCGTCACATCAACGATGACTTGTTTGCCCAGATCGCTGTCGATCAACTATTGAAGCTGTTAGTTTCACGAGCCTAGTCTCTACCGTTGCACCAGAAAGTTTTGGTCGTTGCCGTCAAGTGCAACTACATCATCTCGATCAGACATTGATAAACTCCGCTTGCCATCTTGCTTCGATCAAGGCTATAAACTGTCAGAGCAAGTGTGTCAGTGGATGAAGAAGTGACTGCTGAATCGTGGTTAGCATTGGTAAGCGGGATGAAACAGGGGATACTCCCCACTGTCGGCAGATTGTTCCTTCGGCTGCTCAGCTACCCATACAGTCTCGTGATGCGACTCCGCAACTTGGGCTATGATCTTGGCTGGTTATCCAGTGAAGCAGTCAGCGTTCCCGTCATTGTCGTGGGTAACCTCACCGTTGGCGGAACGGGTAAGACACCTGCTGTCGAATACATCGCCCGGTTCCTTCGTGAACGTGAGCAGCGTGTAACGATCCTGAGCCGGGGCTATGGTTCTGAGCAAGGCCGTAATGATGAAGCGATGGTCCTGGAAGACAACCTCGATGATGTCCCTCATCTGCAAGGCACAGACCGGGTGGCACTGGCCAAGACGGCCATTGAAGAACTAGAGAGTGATGTGCTGCTGCTCGATGATGGCTTTCAACATCGTCGGCTCAAACGCAACTGCGACATCGTCCTGATCGATGCCACCAATCCCTGGGGTTATGGCTATACGCTGCCTGGGGGGGTACTTAGAGAGCCTATCAGCGGACTCAAGCGGGCTCATCTTGTCATTATCACACGAAGCAATTTTGTTTCTGCCGATGCCCTTCATGCAATCAAGTACCGTATTGCACGAATCGCACCCACATGCCCCCTCGTACATAGCCAGCATCAACCGAGATTGCTCAAAAACACCAGCAGTGAACTGAACATCGAAGCTCTGCATGGCCGAAAGGTCGCTGCCTTCTGTGGCATCGGGAACCCAACAGGGTTCTGGAAGACCCTCACTGATCTTGGCTGTGAACTTATTGACCATTGGCAGTTTGCAGATCATCACCAGTACCAGCGCAGCGATGTGGATGACCTGATGAAGTGGGCCAACGCTTTGCCTGCTGATACCTGGATCATCACCACCCAAAAAGATTGGGTGAAGCTCCGCATTGATTCATTGGCCCATAAGCCACTCTACGCTCTGACTATTGCCCTCGTCATCACTGAAGGCGAAGAGCTGTTTCAGCGCACCATCGAACCACTGCTTCTCCAGGCTCTTCAGGACGAAGAACCTGGCGAAGCTGATTCATTGTTATCTTCATGCAAGGATGCCTATGACTCCGCCTACACTGCACCCGTTTGATCTTCACGGCCTGGCTACCTATGAGCTGCAGTCGCGGCCCAGCAAGGTCTTTGCTGATGAGCTAGGCAAGCCCATCAGCCCCGATACGACAGTGGGCGATTGGCTGGAGACACTCCCTCGTCAACTGGGTGGCAACGAATTGCGTGGAGTGCGCGATCACATCAGCCGTGCAATAACCACGGGCAAACGTGTTGCTGTCGCTATCGGCGGCCACGTGGTCAAGACTGGCTGTGGCCCTTACCTTATCGACTGGATTCAAAGAGGCATCATTCAATCGATCTCGATGAATGGTTCTGCAGCCATCCATGATTTTGAACTCGCGCTCGTGGGTAAGACCAGCGAGGATGTGGCCAGGCAGCTTCCTGCAGGCAAATTCGGGATGGCCCAGGAGACCGCTGATGCCTTCGCCATTGCATCACGCATTGGAGCTGATGGCGTAGGTCTGGGGCGTGGCTTGGGGCAGTACATGGACGGCATCACACTGCAACATCCTGAAGCCAGCGTTGTCTATGCCGCGTATCAGGCTGGAATTCCCTGTACCATTCATGTTGCCATGGGCACTGACATCGTTCACATGCATCCCCATGTCAGTGGGGCAGCAGTGGGCGAAGCTACCATGATCGACTTCCGGCTGCTTTGCACGGTCGTGAGTCAGATGGCGAATGGCGTGTGGATGAACATTGGCAGCGCCGTGATCATGCCTGAGGTGTTCCTGAAGGCGGTTAGTATCGTCCGCAACTTTGCTCATAGCCTGGATGGCATGATTGCAGTCAATCTCGACAAGAACAGCAACTACCGCAGCAGGGTGAATGTGACCGAACGCCCTGCTGAACGGGGGTATGAGCTGATTGGGCATCACGAGATCATGATTCCACTACTCCATGCTGCTGTGGCTTCAAAGCTGGCCCAGATGGCTGGCGATGCCGATGAGACGTCGCTGTCGCGGGCAGCGTGATTTGTCATTCGCTGATCATTGGCCTGAGTCATAAATTGGACTTATGCCAATCCTCGACGTTCAACATCTGGTTCACCGGTACGGTCAACATCGTGCGGTCGATGGTATCAGCTTCGCCGTGGAAGAGGGGGCTTGCTTTGGTTTGCTGGGCCCCAATGGTGCAGGCAAATCGACGCTGATCAGCATCCTGTCGTGTTACCGTGAAGCCACCTCAGGGCAGGCCATGCTCCTGGGCCAGAAGCTTGAACCCGCCAACCTCAACATTCGCTCTTCCATTGGCCTTGCGCCGCAGGAGATCGCGGTCTACGGACCACTGACAGCCCGCGAGAACCTGGCCTTCTTTGGCAAGCTCTACGGAATGACCGGCAAGGCTCTCAACGAACGGGTAGATAGCCTGCTCGAAGCAGTGGGGCTGACAAACAAGGAGGATGCCCGGGTTGAGACTTTCTCCGGTGGCATGCAGCGACGCATGAACCTGGCTGCTGCCCTGGTACATCAGCCAAAACTGCTACTTCTGGATGAACCGACAGCGGGTGTCGATCCTCAGTCCCGCAATCATCTCTTCGAAGAAATTCGCCGTTGCAATCAGAAAGGCACCACGATTATCTACACCACCCACTACATGGAAGAAGTGGAAGCCCTCTGCCAGACCGTCGCCATCATGGATCATGGCAAGATTGTTGCGAATGATACGCTGGATCGATTGCTGAATCACATTCCCAGTCGAGTAACCGTCAACCTGGCTGCTGCTTCACCTGCGCTGGAATCGGAGATCAACACCCTGGGTGATGTGAAAGTGGATCGGCAGTTCGATGGGCAGAAACTCGTACTGGAATCACCTGCTGTTGAATCGCTACTCACCCGAACAATAAGGGCAATGCAAAGGGCGAAGGTAGAACCAGTGAAAGTGGAAGCGAGCACGCCCAGCCTGGAACGCGTGTTCCTGCAACTAACCGGGCGTGCCCTGCGTGACTAAGCCTTCGGTTGCGGACGTGGGCCGAGGATGTCGTACAAACCACCCAGTAGTTGGATGGCGAGGCCAATCCCCACCAACCCACCGCTAACGATGATCATCTCAGCAAAGATGGGATGCAGCCGGCCAGCCCACCACATGCCAATGTCAATCACTTGGAAGAACAGCGTCCATGGTCCAATGATCGCCCGCACCCAGGCTGGATAACGTGTGAACGAGAACAACAAGCCGGTGCAACCGAAGAGCACTGCAAATGCCATCATGTGGGTATGGGTGATGCTTGCCAGTCGTTCCAGCGACATCGCTCCGCTGCTGGGTTCCTTATTATACTTCACGACAGCATCGAAACTCACCAGAGGGAACTTGGCTGCTTCGCCGCCCTGGTCATGACAACCGGCACAGCGAGTCTTGATGAGCGACTGAACCGAGAATGTACGCGGTTGAGACTCCTTCCCCTTGTCATCTACTTTCATGAAATCGATGGTGATAGGTTGCTTAGCGAGAGTTTCAGGCAGAATAAATGCATCCTTATCGTAACCATCCTTGTTCGCACCTGCCCGTAGCCAGGCGAGCAAGGCCAGGCGTTCGCCTTCGCGTTCGGCACGCACTGTTGCTTCGGGCTTCTGCTTGATAGCATCCTTCCAGTCGTCTGATTTCTCAAAGAGAGCCTTCCGCATGCTGCCTGTGCCATTGAAAGGCAGATTGTCTGGAGCTTCTAGTAGACGCTCCATATGAGTCATCTTCTGGCCCGCTTCACCATGATAGACCTTCACCACATCCTTGCTTGTCGGCAGGAAGTTACCTGGTGAAGCATGGGCAAAATGAAGCTGAATCAGGCCAGTGAGATAGCCGACACCCGCCGCACATAGGAACATGGCCAGTGTCAGACGGACAGGCCAGGGCAGGTAGCTGAGGGAGGTGAAACGCCAGGGGGAGGGGGTTGGGGTGGGATCGGAATTCGCCATCATGCTGCTGGCTCGCTAGGTTGAAGACATACTACACCATCGTAAAGAGTCTGGCGACGCCGTCAACTGTTCTATGCCCCGCTATCTGTTCATCACTGGCAAACTGGCAGAGCCTGCACTTCGCGAGGCCCTGGTGCTTCTTGCTGAAAAGGTAGGGTTCAGTTACGAAGTAGCGGTACTGAATATCACCGTTGCTGCCCTCATGACTCCCGAATGGGTCGCGCGTCGATTGGTGGTACCAGAAGGCATCGAGCACATCTACGTCCCCGGTGCCTGCACCGGCGACTGGTCGATTCTATCGAAAGCGGTTGGGGTGAACGTAACTGCTGGCCCAGCCGATGTTCATGATCTTCCCGATCTCTTCGGCCAGGCTGCCATCACCAACTATGGTCAGCAGAGCATCGACATCATCGCCGAGATCAATCACGCTCCGAAGCTGACTTCAGATGAATTGCTGAAACAGGCGAAGCAGTTCCAGAATGAAGGTGCTGATGTCATCGATCTCGGCTGCATCCCAGGTTCTATCTGGGCCCGCATTGGCGATGCAGTCAAGTTGCTGAGAGATAAAGGGCTACGAGTCTCGGTTGATAGCTTTCAACTGGAAGAAGTGCAACTGGCAACCCGTGCTGGCGCTGAACTGGTTCTGAGCGTCAACAGCAGCAATCGCGAGCCGTGCCGAGACTGGGGCTGCGAAGTGGTTGCCATCCCTGATGTGCCAAGCGATGTCAACAGTCTTGCTGAGACTGTCGAATATCTGGAACAGCATCGGGTGAAGTTCAGGATCGATCCCATTCTTGAGCCCATTGGCTACGGCTTTGGAGCATCGCTGGTTCGCTATCATGAAGCCCGACAGCGTTTTCCAAATTGTGAAATGATGATGGGCATCGGCAACCTCACCGAACTCACCGAAGTCGATTCTGCTGGTATCAATCTGCTACTATTGTCTATTTGCCAGGAGTGGGGCATAAGGAGTGTACTGACGACAGCAGTTGCCAACTTCGCTCGTAGCTCCGTTCGAGAATGTGCTCTGGGTCGACAACTGGCCTACTATGCAATCGAACAGAAACGGCTGCCTAAGAAGGTGAATAGCCAGCTGCTGACACTTCGTGATCGCAAGCTCCATCCAATGGGCGAGAAGATACTCTCGCAATTGGCCAGTTCCATCACTGATCCGAACTACCGCCTCTTTGCTAATGAAGGCAAACTGCACGCGATCAATGGCAGCATGCATGTCAGCGATACCGATCCGTTTCTATTGTTTGAAAAGATCATTGAGCGTGATCCCAGTATTAATAGCAGTCATGCGTTCTATCTGGGCTACGAACTCAGCAAAGCTCTGCTGGCACTGCAGCTAAGTAAAAACTATGTGCAGGATCAGTCATTGAAATGGGGCTTTTTGACTATCCCCGAGATCAGCCATCGCGAACGGCAGCGTCAGTCGAGGGAGGCACGCGATGATCGCTGAACCAGTCGTGGTCGAGTTGGGATCGCAGTACACTCCGTGGGCGTGCCTGGAGAATCTGGCCCATCTGCCATATGTGCTGTTCCTCGATAGTGCCAGTCAACACCCGCAGCTCGGCCGCTACTCGTACCTGACTGCCGATCCCATTCGGATACACCGTGCCATTGGTCGTGAACGGATTTTGCAAACACTAGCAACAACAAAGGCTGAGTGGTTGCAATGGAAGCTGCCACATCAACCTTCACTGCCACCGTTCCAGGGAGGGCTGGCCGGGCTATGGGGGTATGGTGTCAATCTGGCTTTCGAGAATATCCCCCCTCATCGTTGGAACGACTTTGCGATGCCTGATCTCGTTCTGGGTTGGTACGACTGGGTGATTGCCTGGGACCATCAGACAGGTAAAACCCAACTCATCGTACAGGGGCTGACCGGTGGGTCGCTTTGTCAGCAATCAGATCGTGCTGAGATACGAGCGGATCGGGTGATGAAGCTGCTCGAAACAACACAATACCCTGTCAAACCACCACCAACATTACTAACACGCGAACAGCTAGCACCTAGCTACGAACTGCCCGGTCACGAAGGTATCCTCAGCAACTTTACCGCTGACGGCTTCCGGCAAGCCATCCAGCGAGGCATCGACTATACGCATGCAGGCGACTGCTTTCAGGTCAACCTCGCCCAACGTCTGCTAGCCCCGTTTAGTGGTCAACCCCTCGAACTGTATCGCCAGCTAAGACAGCAAAGCCCGGCTCAGTGTGCAGGTTACTTCGATACTGGCGATTTTGTCATAGCCAGCTCTTCACCCGAACGGTTCATTCAACTGAGTGCAGATGGCGTGATGGAAACCCGGCCCATCAAAGGCACTCGGCCCCGAGGCTCCACGCCAGAACAAGATAGCAAGCTAGCCCAGGAGTTAGAGTACAGTGCGAAAGACCGTGCTGAGAATGTGATGATTGTCGACCTCCTACGAAACGATCTAGGCCGGGTTGCAGAGTATGGCTCAGTTCAGGTACCTGAACTTTGCCGCCTGGAAAGTAACGCTGCCGTCCACCACCTTGTCTCGGTGGTTCGGGGGCAACTACGCACCGGACTCACACCTTTCGATGTATTGCAAGCAACACTCCCCGGCGGTTCCATCACGGGTGCTCCCAAGGTTCGAGCGATGGAGATCATAGCCGAACTCGAACCCACCACTCGCGGAGCCTACTGTGGCTGTCTGGGTTACATCAGCTTCAGCGGGGCGATGGATACCAATATCCTGATCCGTACTTTTACTCTCGAACGGGGCTGGGCCCAATTCCCGGTAGGTGGCGGCATCGTGGCCGACTCTGACTTCGATGCGGAATATGCTGAGACTCTGCACAAGGCCCGAGGCATGCTCAAAACGCTGGAAGCCGTGAAGCAAGGAAGTGCTTGATGCCAAGAGAAGAACTGGTCATCGAAGGCATAGTCACCACCATCAATGCGGATGGCGAGGTGAACATCGCCCCCATGGGCCCGAAGGTGGATCGTCTGTTCCGCCGCATGACTCTGCGTCCTTTCAAGACCTCGCAGACTTACAAAAACCTGAAGCAGCATCCCGAAGGTGTCTTCCATGTCATCGATGATGTGTTGCTGTTGGCCCAGGCTGCTGTCGGTCAGATTGCAGAGCAGCCGATGATGTTGATGTCCGATCATGTAAAAGGCTACTATCTCAGCGATGCCTGTCGGTATTATGCCTTCAAGGTCGATCGCCTGGATGATAGTGCTGATCGAGCGGAGATCGATGTCAGCATCGTCTGGCATGTCAACATACGTGAACACTTCGGCTTCAACCGGGCGATGTACGCGGTGCTTGAAGCAAGCATCCTGGCGACTCGCATCCACATGCTGCCCGCTGAGCAGATCGACCAGGAACTGGTGAAGCTGCTACCATTAGTGGACAAGACTGGTGGAAACCGGGAGAAGGAAGCGTTTGCATTCCTGCAACAGTATGTGCTTGCAGAGCGTAGTAAGCCGAGGTCAGAATCATGATGCGGATTCAGACCGGTCGCCGGCTCCACTTCGGGCTGTTCACACCAATACCTGTGCCAGAACTCAATCTCGTTTTCGGTGGCATCGGGGCGATGGTTCGTGAACCGGGCGTGATTGTCTCTGGGGAACGAAGCGAAGGTTGGAGTGTAGCAGGCTGCGAGATCAAGCGAGCCAGCGAGATACTGTTGCGATTGCAATCGCAGGTACCTGAACTGAATCCCGTTGCGGTGGATGTGGAGTACGTCGCACCAGCACATCAAGGCTGGGGCACCGGCACCCAGTTGGCACTCGCCATTGCTGATCTGTGCCATCGTGTCAATGGTATCACCTTCAGCCAGAACGATGCTGCCCGAATCACCGGACGCGGGTTGCGTTCGGGTATCGGCGTAAGCGGTTATCAGCAAACAGGCTTCTATCTGGACCATGGCAAACGGTTGGATGATGACACCGCACTATCGACAGTGGAACACATTACCATGCCAGAAGCCTGGCGGATCGTGTTGATCGAGCCTTCCGGAGGGGAAGGACTGCATGCTGCAGCAGAACGAAGTGCGTTTGGCAAGATTACATCAGTGGCCATTGACAAAGTCATGCAGTTACGAAGGCTTGCTTTCGAGATGGCTGAGCAGCTGCAGATCAATCCAGACTTCCCTCGCTTTGCTGCACATCTCACCTATTACAATGCCCTTGCTGGCGAACTCTTCCATGAAGTGCAGGGGGGATGCTACTCCACGCCAACCAATACAGATCGCATTCGCATCATGCAAACGAATGGTGCGACAGGTGTCGGGCAATCATCATGGGGACCGGGGCTCTTTGCATTCTTTGCGAATCAGGAGGATGCAGCACGCTTCGTGAAGGACTGCTGTCTGGATGGTTGTAAGATGTCAATCACTCAAGCGTGATGATACAAAGCCACCTCATTTCCTCAACTGCATGCTCGATGGCTGATTGGTCGCCTGCAGCACGCTTAACCACATCGGGCTTCGTGGATCAATCTGCTTCTTCGTTTGAATAGCGGTAGACATTGGGACATGGGTAAAAGTGTTCTTCCAGATACCCACCAGCATCGCGGTCTTGCCTGCCATGGCTGCATGCACGGCATGCTGGGCCAGTTGCAGGCAGAAGACACTATCGTTCGGTGTCGCCACGGCGGAGCGGATCATATAACTCGGATCGATGTAACGAACATTGATCGGGATCTTCTCCGCTTTGCCGTAGGTTTCGATGGCCTGTCGTAGGGCCAATCCAATGTCAGCCAGCTTGGGGTTGCCCGAAGCATCGGTGCCTGCCATTTTCACTTCTTCTTGAAGCAGATTCTGGCCAGCACCTTCTGCAACTGCCACTACGGCAAAGCGATGCTTATCCAGATGTTTGCGAAGTGCATGCAGGAAGCAGTGGTCGCCATGAATATGGAACGGCACCTCAGGCACCAGTACGAAATTCACCTGGCCATGTGCCAGCGACGATAGAGCAGTGATGTAACCCGAGTGCCTGCCCATCAACTTAACGATGCCGATACCATTGATGACACCCTTGGCTTCTGCGTAGGCTGCACGCAGGGCCTGATCAGCCAGTGAAAACGCAGTCTCAAACCCAAAGGTACGGTCAACGAAGTTCAAATCGTTATCGATGGTCTTGGGCAGACCAATGACAGACAGCGGATACCCCTCCGCCATCGCAGCTTGTGCCAGCAGCATGGCACCACGCTGAGTACCATCACCACCGATGGTGAAGAGCATGTTAATCTGGCGTGCCTTCATGAAGGCCAACATCTCCTTGATTTCCTGTGGCCCGCGTGAGGAACCCAGGAACGTACCACCATGCAGGTGAATGCTGTCCACCACTTCGGGACTGAGGAGGATAGGATTCATGCCACTTTCGACCAAGCCAGCGTAGCCATAACGCATGCCAAGGATGTTCTTCACGCCGTACTGCTGACTGAGACTTAGCACCAGGCTGCGGATGACATTGTTCAGCCCGGGGCACAGGCCCCCGCAAGTAACGATCGCAGCTTTGGCTTCGAGTGGTTCAAAGTAAATCAACCGACGTGGCCCTGCTATCTCAATGTTCACCGCATCGATCTGTGTGGGCATCGCTCCATGAGACCAGGCCTGACCGATGGTGTCGTACAGCGCTCGTTCATCATCGCCGACAAAGAAGCCTGACGAATCGCTGAACAGCTTCGCCAGCGGAGATTCAATTTGTGCAGGTCCCACACGGCTGATGTTGAAATCGGGAATGGACATAGCTGATAGATGGTTCATGGTGACAAATCGGGGTCATGGAATGGTATTGAGCATAGACGAAGGCTGGCTATGCTGTCTACTGACTTCTCAGAAGCTGGCGAAACGATGGCCAAGGTACTGTTACTTTACAATCAACCGGTGCTGCCGGATAACCACCCTGATGCAGAATCAGAACGTGATCTGCTACATACCGTTGATGCAGTGCAACAAGCACTAACACATTACCACCATCGAGTGTTACTCTGTGGGTTACGTGAATCGCCTGAGGAGTTGTTGAAACCGGTACGAGAGCACCAGCCTGAAGTAGTCTTCAACCTCTTCGAAGGCTTCGGGGGCAACCCAGCCAGTGAGTACCACATCGCAGGCTTGCTCGAGTGGCTCAAGATTCCATACACCGGCTGCCCGCTCGAAGCCATGGTATTGGGGCGAGACAAAGTACGAACCAAGTATCTGTTACAAGGAGCCGGGCTGCCAACTGCATCATTTCAAGCAGTGAAGCAGATCAGTGAGTTAAATGTACCTTCGCTATGGCCAGTCTTCGTGAAACCTGCGTCTACAGATGCCAGCATCGGCATTGATCAACAGAGTGTGGTTCGAAGCGAAGTGGAACTGCGAACCAAAGCTACACAACTACTAACTGACTATGGCCCTCCAATACTGGTGGAAAGCTACCTACCCGGCACCGAGTTCAATGTGGGAGTGGTGGAACTGCCTGAAAAGACGTGCCTGCCTGTTGCAGAGATGGTCTACACCCCACAAGAAGGGGTGGCATGGCCCATCGTCAGTTACGCCAGCAAATGGGAATCGGGGTCAGCAGAGGACCTGGCCATGCAGCCACGCTGTCCCGCACTGATATCGGAAGCTCTCAGCAAACGCTTGAAGCAAATCGCTGCCGATGCTTTCACCTTGCTCGGCTGCAGGGATGTGGCACGGGTCGATCTTCGCCTGGATGCAGAAGGTGAACCACGCATTCTGGAAGTGAACCCCAATCCAGACTTGGGACCATCAGCAGGCCTGGCTCGGATGGTTCGTACCAGTGGCCTGGAATACGATGCCTTCATCCATCGCCTCGTGCTGAATCGAATGCAAGCATGAAACCAGCACATCAACGACTTCATCGTAATGTCAAACTGCTCGGCGCCGCCAGCTTCTTCAATGATGTGGCAAGCGAGATGATCGCCCCGCTGCTACCGGTATTCCTGCTCAGCATCGGGGCCAGCAAGTCAGCTATCGGCTGGATCGAAGGAGTGGCCGATGCGGTTGCCAGCCTGTTGAAGCTCTTCGCTGGTGCCTGGTCAGATCGGATGTCGCAACGCAAGGGACTGATCTCGTTTGGTTACGCGATTCCTGCACTTGTACGCCCCTTGATCGGCCTGACAAACGCCTGGTGGCAGGTATTCCTCATTCGCACCACGGATCGTGTCGGCAAAGGCATCCGTACTTCAGCTCGCGATGCCCTCATTGCTGATTCAACACCAGCCGATCAACGTGGCTATGCGTTTGGCTTCCATCGTGCGATGGATCATCTCGGTGCTGCAGTAGGCCCCGTTCTAGCATTTGTGTTCCTCTGGCTACTCCCCGATAGCATGCGACTGCTCTTCATGCTGACCATCATTCCAGGCATCATTGTCACTCTCCTGGTCTATTTTGGTTTGCAGGAACAACCTCGTTCGGTTGAAGAGAAGGAACCCTTCCGGTTCCAGATCAAAGCGATGGGCAGGCACTTCTGGTGGTATCTTGCCAGCGTTGGTGTCTTTACCCTCGGTGCATCCAGCGACATGTTTCTGCTGGTCAGACTCAAGGAATTGGGTCTGGAACAGGAGAAGTGGATTTTAGTCATCTGGTGCGTCTTTCACCTGATGAAAAGCTATGGGAATCTGCTCGTGGGTAGATGGACAGATCGGGTTTCACCCAAGCTGCTGCTCATCGCCGGCTGGCTTTTCTATGCTGCTATCTATCTCTCGATGGCCTTCGTTAGCTCACTGGGATTGGCTATTGCACTGTTCCTGGCCTACTCCATCTTTTACGCACTGAGCGAACCACCCGAGAAAGCGCTGGTGGTGGCACTGGTCCCTGCCGAAATGCGTGGGCAAGCCTTTGGTTGGTTCCACTTCATCATGGGTATCATGCTGCTACCAGCCAGCGTGCTGTTTGGATACTGCTACGAATTCTACGGTGCTGTGCTGGCCTTTAGCCTAGGTGCTGGTTTAGCTCTCTTAGCAAGCCTGATATTGCTGGCAGTGCCATTGCAGCCTCGCCCAGCATCACCTGCCACCCCAGCTTAACGCCTTCACCCAGCATCCTGAACTTGACAAGATGAGAGACCACGGTATCGTCCGCCTCCGTGTTGGGGAGAGTCTGTAGACTCAAACACGGGGGATGGTCATGAATTGCATTCAGCGATGGACGCGTTATGCGTGCCTGGGCTTAACGGTTGGTATTGGTATTTGCACTGTTGCAATCACTGGCTGTAACAAAGAGATCATCGCCTTTCCCACGAAAGAAGAGAAGACTCCCAAACTCATCGGCAGTTCAGCAGCGCCTTATGGCCTCGAACCGATGGAAGTGATGGGCTATGGTGTGGTAGTGGGATTGCCTGGCACGGGTGGTAACATCCCGCAAGGCCCGGCTCGTTCAGCTGCTCTGAGCATGCTGAACCAGAAGAAGTTCGAAAAGCCTACCGAATTCCTGGCATCGAAAGAAGCTGCTGTCGTGCTCGTTATGGGCAAGGTGGCCGCTGGCGCTCGCAACGGCGATACGTTTGATATCGAACTGAAGTGCCTGGATGAAGATCGACAGACAACCAGCTTACAAAGTGGATACCTGCTGTTCTGTTCGCTCAAAGATGTGGCTGATGTCAGCCAGCTTTCCGAACGAACCTCTGAAGGTGGTTCACAGTATCGTTCCGGTTTCGAGTGGGCGATTGCAGAAGGCCCGGTGATGATCAAGGTAGGACAATCTGCTGACCAGCGTAAAGGTCGCGTGGTAGCAGGAGCCAGGTTGAAGAAAGAACGTCAGGTAGCCTTGATGATGCGAGGCGACTATGCCAAGAAGGCTGAACATGCCATGCGGATCGGTTCAGCTATTGATGAACGCTTCCGGGTGCAAAGCTCTGGCAACTTTGCCAAGATAGCTGACCCTAAAGATGCACAACACATCCTGCTTCGCATCCCTGATCAGTATCGCAACAATGTAGCCCGATTTCTGGAAGTGCTGGGCCGTATTCCCTACGAAGCAGGGAGTATGGAACGTACCGTCTGGCAACAGAAATGCGGTGAAGACCTGCTTGATCCCGATCGTTGCTTTGAGGCAGCCGTGCGACTGGAAGCCATCGGCACCGATGTGACAAACCAGCTAGCCAAGGGTTGCAAGCATGAACACATGAAGGTGCGGTTTGCTGCAGCGGAATCACTTGCCTACCTGGGTAACTCCGAACTCTCGGCTGATGTGCTAGCCGATGTGGCACTCCGTTCACCAGAACTTCGCTCCTATGCCATCACTGCACTTGCTGTGAATAGAGAATCGGCCTGCTCCAGCAAGCTCCGTGATCTGATGACATGCGACAGCGTCGAGACCAGGTACGCCGCTTTCGTGGCGATGAGAACTGCCCATCCAACTGATCCATCACTGCGAGCATTCCATGTAAAAGACTCCAACTACAGTCTGTATGATGTAGCAGCCAACACTCAGCCGATGATCCATGTTTCCACGGTAGGTAAGCCAGAGATTGTGATCTTTGGCAAGGGTCACCAATTATTGGCACCATGCAGCCTGGTGGTTGGCGCAGACATTGTCGTGAACCTGCGTGAAGGCGAAGACGAATGCACCATCTCTGTCACTGATGCGGATGGCAAGCAGGTCAAACGTCGGTGTTCCAGTTCGGTGAATCAAGTACTTGCCACGACTTCCCAGATGGGTGCTTCTTATGCCGATCTAGTCGATCTGCTCAAGCAGGCTTCAGAGAATCATTGCCTCAGTACCAAGTTGGCAGTGGATGTTATGCCGAAGCTCATTCCCTGGTCACAACTGGCCCGTGCTGATCTTCCTGTTTACTAAGCGGCTCCATGCTCAAGCAACTTGAACTTATCGGTTTCAAAAGCTTTGCCGAACGCACTATCTTTGAGTTCGGCGCTGGCATTACTGCCGTCGTTGGCCCCAACGGCAGCGGGAAGAGCAATGTCGTTGATGCCATCCGCTGGATCATGGGCGAGCAATCGGCCAAGAGCCTGCGTGGCGGCGGAATGACCGATGTCATCTTCAATGGCTCGGCTACCCGCAAATCGCTCGGCATGGCTGAAGTCTCGCTCACTCTCGATAACACCAAGCGGTTCCTGAACGTCGATGCCGACGATGTGCAGATCACTCGCCGGGTCTATCGTGATGGCACAGGCGAGTATCTGATCAACAAGCAGATGACCCGTTTGAAGGACATCAAGGAACTGTTCCTGGGCAGCGGGGCAGGGGTAGATGCCTACTGCATCATCGCCCAGGGCCGGGTGGAAGCGCTCTTGCAAGCTTCGTCGCAGGAACGTCGCTTCATCCTGGAAGAAGCAGCAGGGATCAGCCGATTCCGAGCGAAGAAGATTGAAACCCTTCGCAAGCTGGAGCAAGTCGAGCAGAATCTGCAGCGAGTCAAAGACATCCACGATGAGTTGCTTCGCCAGTTGCAGTCGGTACGGTTGCAGGCAGCCAAGGCGGAGAAGTTCCGAGACTATTCCCAGGAACTCAAGCGATTACGGGTCGGCCTAGCTCTTCAGGAATGGCACATCGACACTCAGAAGTGGCAAACCGCCAGCAACAGCCTGACTGCTGGCAAGCTGGAATTGGAACAGCACACAGCCCAATCGAGTGAGCAGGAACAGCAGTTAGCCATTGCCGAGGCTACATTATCGCAATGTGAAGATGCCATCCGCCGATTGGAAAGCACGATCAGCGAATGTCGAGAGAAACAGGCAGCTGTTGAAGGCACCATCCATCACGAAACCCTCTCGCAGAGCAGCTTGCAGCAATCAATGCAGCAGCAAAGCTACCGCGAACAGCAACTGCAGAGTCAGATTCATCGTTCCGTAGAAGCCCTGCTACAACTACGTGAACAGTTAAGTCGTGAATCAACAGAACTAGAAACGGAACAGCAACGGGTTACTGCCAGCAAGACTCAGCAGTCAGCTACTGTTAAAGAGCTAGGTGAACTGCGTAAGACCCTCCAAACAGGCCAGGATACGCTCTATGAACGTTTGCAGGTTGCTGCCCGTTCACATAATGAAGCGGTGAGCCTCAAGTCGCAGATTGATAGCCTGAAGCAACAACGTCGCCGCTTGCAGGACAAGCACTCGCAGACCCAAGGCACCCTCTCTGCACTTGATCTCGACCTGAAATCACTTGAAGCAACCGAGACTGATATCGTCGGTCGAATGAATCAGTTGCGGTCCAGCTTACAGGAACTACGTTCACAATCAGAGCAGCTCAACGTTCAATTTGAGTCACTCTCAGCCCAGCATACCAGCATTCGCGAACGCCGTAGTGGGCTGGAAAGCCGGGTGCAGGTACTGGATCATCTCGAGAAGAGCAGGGAAGGACTTGGCTCAGGGGTCAGGCATGTCTTGGAGAAAGCTGCCAGCGATAACAGCTATCCCTGGAACAACGTCGTCGGCCTCCTGGCTGATCTGATCATGGTGGATCACGAACATGCAGCCCTCGTTGATGCAGTGCTGGGTGACAGGGTGCAAACCATTGTCGTTCGCGACTATGCCAGCATCGTAGCTATCATTCAGTCGCTAGGCAGTGACATCACCAGTCGGCTGGCGTTCCTATCACTCTCCGCTCTGCCTACCTCTGCATCATCGACTTCCATACCGGGCCTCGAACCGCTCACGCAGTACATTGGTACCAGTCATCCTGAATGTCAGGGACTGGTAGAGCATTTGCTGGCAAACACCTGGCTGGTGGAATCGCTCGAACAGGCACAGCATTGGGCACAGCACTACCCCGCTCAAACCTGGGGTACGAAGCTAGGGGAAATACTGGATAGCAAGGGTATCCTCAGCCTGGGGCCTGATAGCGAACAGCATGGCTTCCTGTCTCGTAAATCAGAACTACGAGAGAACCGGGAACAGATACTCGCCTGCATCGCATCGCTGGAAGAATGCGAACAAGAGCTAAGCAATGTTCGTGCACAGCTCAGCAAGTTACACGTACAGGAACAGCAGAGCGAACAAGGGTTACAGGTTCAATCCGAAGAGGCAGCAGCACTCCGCTCTCAACTGCAACAGAAACGATTGCAAGGCAAAGACCTCGCCGAAGAAGTGCGTATCGGCCAGCATGAGATACACACCATCGATGAAGAGCTGTCCAAGTTAGCCTACACCGAAGTAGCTGCTACGGAACGGGCCACCCTGGCCGATGCCGCAGCCAAAAAGCTTCAACACGAATTGCAGGAAGCAGAATCGCAGGCTCATGTCCTGGAACAGCAACGCCAGCGCGATCACGAAGCCATCATGTCTGCTTCGGTACAACTAGCCAAACTGGAACAGGCGTTGAGTACGCTATCCCAGCGTATTGCCACGCTCGATGATGACCTGCTCCAGAAGCAGACCGAGTTAGAACAACTGCACAACCAGCGGATGGAGCAGCAACAGCAACTGGTACTGAGCCAAACTGCTTTGAGCCAGGCCCAGACCGCTCTCGAAGAGTGCAAGTTGCAGCGAAGCTCTCTGGATGCTGAGCTGACGCTGAGCATGGAACAGGGGTTAGCCCTCAGGCAGCAGTTACAAAGCCTGCGTGAACAGAACTCGCAGATACGGCAGGTCTGGCAGACCCTTGTTGATCGTATTCATGTCCACGAACGGGAAGCGGGCGAGCTGCGGCTCAAGCTGGATACTCTCGCATCTCGATTGCTCGAAGAGCATGAAGTGGCGTTGCAAGATGAATATGCTTCGTATGTACCACCAGAGATCTTGCTCGATTCAGCAGCGACTCAGCAACAGATCGCAGACCTGCGTCGCAAGATCCATCGTCTGGGCAACGTCAGCATGGATGCCCTCGACGAATTGAACACCCTGGAAACACGGGCAACCGACCTTCAGAAGCAACAAGAGGATCTGACCCAGGCCAAAGCTGCTCTTGATGAGATCATCCATCGCATTAACGCTGACAGCAGAAAGCTCTTCCAGCAGACGTTCGAAGCGGTTCGTGGACACTTCCAGGAACTCTTCCGCAAGGTCTTCGGAGGTGGCATGGCTGACATCGTACTGGAGAATCCAGACGACTTGCTCGAAACCGGTGTTGATATCGTTGCCCGTCCACCGGGCAAAGAGATGCGGAATATGTCGCTGCTGAGCGGCGGCGAAAAGACGTTGACAGCAGTTGCCCTGCTGCTGGCTATCTTCAAGAACAAGCCCAGCCCGTTCTGCATCATGGACGAAGTGGATGCAGCCCTTGATGAAGCTAACGTCGGTCGGTTTGCGGCAGTAATCCGGGAGTTCCTGCACCTGAGTCAGTTCATTCTGATCACCCATTCGAAGAAGACGATGACCGCAGCGGATGTGCTCTATGGTGTGACCATGCAGGAAGCAGGCATCTCGAAACGTGTGGCCATGCGGCTGGAAGAATACGAAGAGCCAGCCTCTCGGCTGGCTGCTTAGGGTTCAGTGCTGAAGAGCTGTCTACTTCTTAACGCTCTTCTTTGCATCTGACTTATTGTCGATAAGCGGTTCACTTCGATCCAGATCGAAGTCGGGTAGTGTTTCCAAGTCGAGTGCATCATCTTTGCGTGAGACGACAAAGATATTGCTCTCGGTCAAGAAGGCCGGTGGCTGCTCGCTCAGCGCCGAATCTTGACGATGATAGGCGTGGGGCAGTGCCGGTGGAATGCTGCTGGAAGCAGGACGAACCGATGGGGTCATAGCGACCGTATCGTAGTTCTTCACTGGCATCTGTGGCTTGGCTTCGCGGGTTGCATTAAAGCGAAACGACAACGGACCAATCACAATTGTATCGCCATCTTCCAGTTGAAGTTGGCCGCCGATCAATATTCGGCTGTTGACAATGACACCATTGGAAGTGCCAGTATCAGCTATGTAGGTCTTACCATCGTTGTAAGTAATGATTATGGCATGAAGCTGTCCAACGTCTTCACTGACAGGGCGAAGGTGGCAACTGGGACCTCGACCGATCTTGAACTGGGCAACTTTGAGAGGGATTTCCTTCCCCTCGAGCATACCGCCAACCACTGTAAGGGAACGCATGACACACCTGCACGGAATGAACGAATAGATCGAACTGGGGCGATGATTACACTATAATACTCGGACACCAAGGTTAATGCAACAGCGTAATAGTAGGTTTTATCGCTAATCAGAATCATTGTCAAACTGCGGAATCGTCGTCCTCGTCATAATGATGTCACATCTCTCAGTAGGACTCAGTCATGTACAAGTCTCTCTTGATGCTGGCAGCAGTAGTGCTGCTGGCCCCCACCGGTGTTGTTGCACAGAACAAGACAGACAAGCCTGTCGATTTGGTGATCTGCCTGGATACCTCTAACAGCATGGATGGGCTGATCGATTCAGCCAAGCGTAAACTCTGGGACATCGTCAACGACTTCGGGCGAGCCAAGCCTACTCCCTTCCTCCGAGTAGCACTCTACAGTTACGGCAACGATGGCTATTCCGCCTCGAACGGCTGGGTACGCCAGGAAGTGGGCCTGACGACCGATCTCGACAAGGTGTCCGAGAAGCTGTTCGGGCTTCGCACTAACGGTGGCACTGAACTGGTAGGTCGGGTTTCGCAGGCTGCTCTACGAGAACTCGATTGGTCGAAAGACAAAAGCGCTCTCAAAGTGATGTTCGTCTGTGGCAATGAACCTGCCGATCAGGATCGCGAAGTGAAACTGGATCGACTGGCTGAATCAGCAGTTCTGCAGAATGTGATTATCAACACCATCTACTGCGGGCCACGTAACGCTCAGGAAACCGACATGTGGAAATTCCTGGCTGAACGTGCTGAAGGCAAGTTCCTGGCCATCGAACAGAACAGCGCCCACATGGTGCTTGCAGCACCACAAGACAAGCGACTGGCTGAACTCAGCAGCAAGCTGAACAGCACCTATGTCTTCTACGGTGCACAGGCAGATGCCAGGAAAAATAATCAGACGCTCCAGGATTCCAATGCGGTTGCAGCCGGTGCGGGTGGTGGCAAGAACGATCTGAGTTCAGCCGCTGGACGCAGTATTGCCAAGGCAAGCGAGAACTACCGTATGACCGATTCTGATTTGGTTGATCGCTACCAGGCTGATCCGAAGATGGACTTTGGCAAGCTGCCTGAGAAGGAGCTGAGCGATGAACTTAAGAAGATGACACCAGATGAACGCAAGCAATACGTCGTGAAGAAGCTGGAAGAACGCGAAGCGATCAAGAAAGAGATCAACCAGTTGAGCAAGGAACGTGCTCAATACCTGAGTGAGGAAACAAGGAAGCAGAACAAAAACGCTGGCGATACGCTGGACGAAGCCATGCGAGCTACCCTGCGGGAACAATCAGCCAAGAAGGGGCTGGAGATTCCAAAGTAATAACTGACAAGCTAGAAGGGGCAGTTCAGCTGCCCTTTTTCACTTGCTAGTTGGTGTTGATACTCTCTGCTTCCTGCATACCCGCCTGAATCTGCTGATTCAGCTTCCGTTGCTCTTCAGCACTATAAGTCGATTTGACCAATAGGGTTCGGGCAGACTGGAACGCCTGCATGGAGCGTCTGCTGTCACGGATGCTCAGGTAGGCTTGCCCCAGGTGACAAGCGATTCGGGCATCATCAGCATACCTTTTTCGGGCTGATTCAAAAAGCTCGACTCGTTCCATACCCAGATCGACCTTGTTGAGCTTAGCGTAAACCATCCCCATCGTATCGAGCACTTCAGGTGATAGCTGATCGCCTGTCATGGGTTTGACCCGGAACTTGCCCAGGCGTACTTCCTGCATGATGCGATAGGCTTCGTTAGCATCCTGCAGTTCATGCACCAGCAGCCAGGCCAGGTTATTCCCTGCCAGCATGTGGCCCTTGTGTCGCCGATAGACATTCGAGAACTGCGTGATCGCCAATTGGGTCAATTGCTTGCGAGTGTCGGTTCCCAAGGCCATTACCCGAAGCTGCCTGGTGAGGCAGTCTCCAAGGAGCAGCATCGCAGCTTCATGCTGAGGCACCAGTTCAATAGCTTTCTTGAGCATGGCTTCCGCTTCGGTCAGCTCGTTCGATTGCATCATCGTTTGACTGAGCAGACAAAGTGCATCAGCCTTCTGCTTGCTCAGCAGCGACTTGTCTTCAGTCGATACGGTCTGAATCGGGGCAGTAGTGTTCTGGCGATTCTCCAAGGCAACTAAGTACTGTTCCATCCGCGATCGGCACTCTGACTTCTTTCCGTGCTTGATGGCCAGTTCCATTTCTGACTGCATGCAAACAGAGTCGTCCGGGATGGCCATCCGCCAACGGTTGAGCACTTGCTGACAAGCTACCAGTGCTTCGGGCGTACCAGACTTGAGCAGCACCTGGCAGGTAGACTGGTAGACCGGGCTGAACTGCGGGGCCTGTTCCATCACCTGTCGGAAGCAGGCCAGTGCATCGTTGTACTGCCCGAGTTTGGCATGGCAGCGTCCCTGCCAGAAGAGGCATTCCTTGTTCGGTGTCTGCTTTTGAAATGCCTTCGTGAGTTGCAGTGCCTTGTCCCAACTGACAGCATCATTCTGATCGAGGAGCAGTTGCACCGCCATCGCCAGCGCCCCCTCGTGTTGTGGTTGCAGTTCCAGCGTGCGGAGGGCATTCATACGGGCAAAGTCACGTCGATCTGCCTGCATCCAGCATTGGGCAATGAGCCAAACAGCGGCTGCAGGTTCCTGCCCTTCCAGAGCACAAGCCGCTTCGTAGGCCTTGAGGGCGGAAGTCATGTCCTTCACTTGATCGCCCGTGTCATTCGGGCTGCCAAGTTCGCCTAGTGTCATGGAAGCCAAAGCGAAGCCGAGTAGCAGACTCGGTTCGCTGGAATAATGCTGCAATGCTTCTGCACAGAGCTTGCGAGCCTCCTGTGGTTGCACATTGCTCCACTGTGTTAAGGCTTGCACCAGACCTTGCCGAACCAGGGGCCGCACCTTGCTAAATTCCAGGCACTGGATGAAGCTGCGGCTGGCTTCAGCATAATCGCCCATAGCCAAGGCTAGCCCAGCTGACCAGGAACGAAACAGTCCCTGATCCTGATGCTGCTGTAGGGCTGATACTAGCACCTTTTGTTGATCAGCCAGCGTATGAGCAGTCTGTAAGAGGGCTACATCCAGTTGTGGATCCTTGGGTAACGATTTGAGGAGGCTGTTCGATTCAGTTGCGTTGCCTGAATAGAGAAGAGCGAAGGCCTTCAACCGCTTGTCGGCTTCAGTGTTCCCGAAGAACTGAGGATCGTTCATCAGCTTGGCTACCTGGTTACTGCGAGCTGTGGTAGCCAGCCATTTGAGCCAGACGATCTTCGACGCTGGATGGGCCTGCGGCCTCTTCATGTACTGGTAGATGAGGTTATCCACATCCAGCACCAATGCTGGTGGCAACGGTTGTTGGCTCGTCGGTGTTGCTTTCGCCACTCGATAGCCGATGTCAAGCTGAAGGACTTCGAGCCAATCGGCATGATCGCGCTGCAGTTGTACGAGGATGGGTTGCACCTCGTCGATTCGATCATGTTGCAACAGATACTGGGCGTAGCAGAGTTTCACCTTCCCCAGCATGATGGGGTTAGTGATGGAGCCCATGCATTTGATCACTTCCGCTTCGTAATGTGCAATCTGTTTATCAAAATGTGCCTGTTTTGTTACGACTTTACGTCTGCGCTGCGCTTGGTTGGCAGCCATCACCAAAGCCTGTACCCGGTCGTATGCCAACTCTTCCGGACTACGAATCATGGTGAAGAGCCAGGCACGTTCTTCTTCGCTCATCGATTGCAATCTATCGAGATGACGCTGCAAGCCATCCATCGCTTGCAGTGCCTTCTCTGGCATATCCAGGGTCAGGTAGATCGGGGCGAGCAGTGAAAGTGACCGGCGATTCAGATCACTGCGGTTAGATCGGCTAGCTGCTTCCAGCATGGTGCGGGCATATTGCAGCTTGCCTTCACGTTCAGCCAGCACGCCATCGTAGTAGGCTGCTGCTGCCTGGTAGTGATCGGATTTGCTGTTGCGAAGCACTTCAATCGAAGGCTCGACCTTTCCACGTGGTTCACGCTGTTGCATCAGCAGTTTGAGCTTCGATTCATGGAGTGACAGTGTCAACACACTGTTCGGTTGAGTCGATGCTTTGATGCCTGCATCGAGCCAGTCGGTGGCTTCCTGCACACGAGCCTGTGAAGGTGCTTTCTGGCCTGACTGCAGTAGCCACTGGCTTTCGCGTGTCAGCAAGTCAGCCAGACGCAAGGGCAGGGGATGGTTCGCTCGCAGTTCCGTCTTCACCTTGGTTGAAAGTGACAAAGCCAAGTCACGATACTTGTTCCAGACTTCGGGCTTGGCTGACACCACGCTCGGCATCACCTTCAAGCAGGCCTGCACAACGAAGTCAGTCACCTCGGTCATGCGCTGAGGGGCTTGAGTCTTGTTCGCCACGATGGAGACCGCTTCCATCGCCTGCTCGATTTCCTGCATGCGGACGGTCTTGGCTTCTGCGGTTTTGCTTCGTCCATCTTCCAGAGCCAGTTCGAGAGCCATCTGATGCAGGCCATACAGACCTTGCAAATCGAGCTTGCTGGCCACGCTCAGTTTGTCTTCACGCTTCGTTCGTGCCACTACACCCTTTTCGGGATCGAACAACATCGCTCGGAGTGACTGCTGGGCTTTCAGTTCAGCATCGGGCTTCATCTGCCCAGGCTGACGATAGAACTGAGCAAGCCATGCATGCATCTGGGCTTCGAGATAGACCGTTCGATAGCGCGGTGCCGGTTCCAGTGCTTTCAGTTTGGTAATGAGATCGAGCCCCTTGATCATGCGCTCGCGACTGCGTTTGAGGGCAGGCAGCGGAACGGTGACCTGTCCACCATCGGCTTTTACTGACACAGGTTGTTCAAACTCAAGACGCGCCAGCAGATAGAGTGCACGATCATCCTGCGGATCCAGTTCATGTAAGGTACTGGCGAATGCATGGATGTGGTTCCAAGGCATCGGCTCCATCTGTATCTCAGTCGCCACTGCTTCTTTCAGCACCTCGGCCTGCTTGGGCAAGCGATAAGCAGCTTCACGCAGGCTTGTTATTGCATCCCGTCGGCTTTCTTCTTCTGGTAAACGAAGTGGCGACAGCCTGACCATCACATCATCATCAGCCCCTTCAGCTTGCCCTTCGAAGGAAGGCAAAGGTTTCTTGTCGACAAGAAGTTTAGTGAATGACCGAGCTTTCACTGCCCGGTACTTGAGCCAGTGGGCCTGGCCGAGATGGAGTTGATCACGCTGCAACTGCTCGGTAGCCGTTTGCTGATCTGCAGGAACCGCATCGAGTTCCTTCAGCACATTCTCTGAGGAGAGAATAGCTTCATGAAACTTCACTAGTGCTGTGGCATGGTCGCCATCACGAACCGCCTTCATTCCCTGTTTGTAGGACGATTCCCCCTTCGCCAATACAGCAGCGGGGCCACGTTCAAAGAAGAGGAATCCAGCAACCACTGCACCCAGTACAGCGCCGATGAGCAAACTGACAAAAGCAATCGTCAACCAACGAGATGTGCGACGCATGAGATCCTTCTCCGGCGTAATCTTCCATGAGGCGGTACTGGTGTATGATCCTAACGACTGGATGTACCAATGGGAAGTAGAATCAGGAAATTAGTTTCACTCTTGTGATATGGAGATGGCGGACGGAAAGCTTCTATTGCTTCACGTCTCACAACGAAGCAGTAGTTAGCCCTGGGCTCTTTAAGCCCGGGGCGGGGTCGTGCGATGGTACTATGTAAATCGCGTAGGGTTGGATTCTGTGTGGTATGTATCCACTTCGCGAGAACCACCCCCGGCTTGAAGAGCCGGGGGCTAACTGTTCAAATAGAATTGCACTACTTCCCGATCTTGTAGCACAGCAGCACATCCTGATCGCGGAGGTACAGGCAGCCGTTGGCAATGACGGGATGAGTCCAGGTTTGAATCTTGCTGCGATCGGGTTGCTTGAAGCGGCCTTTCTCGACGTAGCTGGCGGGGTTGGCTTCGATGATGGCTACTTCACCAGTACCATGGCCACGCAGATAGACTCGGCCATCGGCGTAGCACACGGAAGCAGCACCAACGCTGCGGTTTGTCCATTTGATCTCACCCGTGGCGAAGTCCGCACAGAACACGCCCTGACTGGCACTGCCATAGAGATGACCGTCTACCAACACAGCACCGCCCGTGCTGGGGGCCAGTTTCGTGTTGAAGTAGAGTTCCTTTGGGTTCACTGCATCGGCTGATGATTGAAGCTGAACAACAGATCCACCGGTTCGCGAACCTGCGGTGAAGACCTTGTCGCCCAGAATCACAGGTGTCATGATGTTGGCACCAATGTCAACAGTCTTGCCGTACTTCCACAGGAACTTGCCCGTCTTGGCATCAACACCAACGACACCCTTGCGGAAGAATTGGATGTATTCTCTGCCACCCGCTACATCAGCAGCCATGATGGAAGAATACTCGGCATTGCCCACGTCAGGAATCGGCGACTTCCAAATGACATCGCCACTCGTCTTGTTGAGGGCAACCAGTGTTGCCTCCGGACCGCCTGGAGAGCAGACAAGCTTGTCGCCATCCACCAGCAGAGATTCGGTGAAAGCCCACTTTCCAGGCTCGCCACCGAAGTCCTTGCGGCAGTGCTTCTGCCATTTGACCGAACCATCCTTGGCACCCAGGCAAGTGATCTCACCATCGGATGCAAGACAGTAGAGCATGTCGCCATCAACGGTCACGCTGGCCCGGGTTCCCGGGTACTGGGGGCCCTGGTTTTTGCCCACTTTGCCGATGGCGGTGGACCACAGCTTCTTCCCATCCTTTTCATCGAGAGCGATGCAATGTTCGTCCTCGCCCACGGTGGTCTGCAAGTAGATCACACCCTTGGCTATGCTTGGCGAAGAGTAGCCTGTGCCCAACTCGCTGACTTTCCATGCCAGAGCCGGGCCATCCTTAGGCCACTCTTGCAGCAGGTTCGTTTCCTTGGAGATTCCCGTGCGATCCGGGCCGCGCCACTGGGGCCAATCCGCAGCAGAGAGGAATGTAGCCAGCGCCAGGCTGGCCAGCAGGGAAGTGATTCGTCGCATGGGGAAAGCTCCTACAAGTTAAGAGATAAATACTAGTTCGTTATAGACGTTTCGAAGATGTCCGCGTATGGTTCGTAGCGCAGATCGAGTTGGCTGACATTGACGACACGGGATGGGCCTAGCCGATACTCACCCCGGGCTTCGTGGATGTGACCACAAATCACCAGCTTCGGCTGCACCTCTTCAATGCGTGTCAGCAGGCTCAGGCTGCCTGTATGGTTCCCTCGTTTGGTGCGATCACCCAGACCATGGGGTGGACCATGCAACAGGAGGATGTCGGTGTCCGC
>WBZX01000417.1_pt1 | contig 39182 bp, 35 predicted proteins | sample 5204211 | NCBI WGS metagenome assembly WBZX01 (sample SAMN12344362, study PRJNA552823) | activated sludge metagenome | biome: Activated sludge suspended growth; feature: Nitrification reactor; material: Wastewater; isolation source: activated sludge from nitrification reactor of wastewater...
TGCAGGCGCGCAGGTGCCGTTGCTCGGTACGTCGGCGACTTGGTTGCCACCGCAGGCCATGCCGTCGAACACTTGCATGCTGCCGGTGCAGGTCGCGGTCGCAGTGCCGCAGGTGCAGCTGCTGCAGTCGCGCTGATCGTCGACGCCCGCCCAGTAGCTGAACTTCTCGCTGTACTGACCCTCGGGGCACAGCGCGTCGCCCTGCTTGTAGATGCACAGGCCCGCCTCGAAGCCCTCGGGGGCGTCGGGCTGACACGCGCCACCGGTGCCGCACGCGACCGCGTCGTCGGGCAGCTTGCAGCTGCGGATCGTCGCGTCCCACGTCGCCTCGGGGAACTCTTCGACCTTGTTCTGCATGCAGAAGGGCTGCTGCGCCTGGTACATGTAGAAGTACGTGCTGCCGCCGATCGCGAAATCGTGGCAGTCCTGCGAGAACTGCTGGAAGTTGAGGTACGTGTTGCAGGCCGAGCCGCTGTACGAATAGGTGTACGAGGTGCAGGTCTGCGAGACGTTGAGATCGCAGGTGCAGTCGCACTGCGCTGGCCCGGGGTCGTGGTAGCCCTCGAGCATGGTGGGGCCCGCCTCGGGGTAGTCGGTGGGGCAGTCCGGCATCGCCACGCCGTCACCGACCTTGGCGATGATGGTGGGCCCGAACCAGCTCGCGGGTGCCGGGTCGCCGCAGTGGGCCCCGACGCCGCACTCGTCGACACCGGTGCTCGATTCCTCGGCGGAGGTCGAGAGCGTCGACGAGGCCGAGAGCGTGGCGCTGGCGTCTTCGCCGGCGCCGCTGCTGGTGCCGCCGGTCGCGACCGCGCCGGTGCTGCCCGAGGCCTGGAACCCGAAACCATCGTCGTCCACGGTCGCGGGCTCGCAGGCGACCATCACGATGCTCGCGTACAACCAGGTGGGAATTCTCGTCGTCGTGCTGCGATCGTGATGCTTCATGGTCGTTGTCGAAGACGGGTGTTGGTTCCCCGTCCGCCCCCGACTCCAAGGTAGCCAGGGGCGCTGACGACGGGCAACCACTTGCACCCACGCGAGGCGTGCACTCGACGTGGGAGACGACGGGGTCGAGGGCACCCACGCGCGCGCGCGTGCGGGTGTTCGCAGGCCCCAGCCCGCCGACGATCGCGGGTACCATCGTCGTTCGCACCATGTCGACCTCCTCCTCGCTGCACGATCGTCTGGGACGTTGGGCCGTGGTCGCAGGGGCCTCGGAGGGGCTCGGAGCGGCGTTTGCCGAGGCATTGGCCCGTGCAGGCTTCGACTTGGTGCTGGTCGCTCGTCGCGTCGACGTGCTCGAGGCTCGCGCCGACGAGCTCCGCAATCGTTGCGGAGTGGAGGTCCGCACGCTCGCGGTGGACCTCGCAGAGGCCGACGCGATCACGCGGCTCGTCGCCGCGACGGCGACCCTCGAGGTCGGGCTCGCGATCTACAACGCTGCCTATGCGCCGCTCGGGCCGTTGCTCGAGCGCACCGCAGCGGAGCTCGATCGCGTGGTCGCGGTCAACGTCCGCGGACCACTGCAGTTCGCCCGCGCCTTCGCAGCGCCGATGAGCGTTCGCCGTCGCGGCGGGATCGTGCTGGTGTCGTCGCTGGCGGGGCAGCAGGGCACGCCGCGCCTGGCCAGCTACGCGGCGAGCAAGGCCTTCTCGAGCGTCCTCGCCGAGGGGCTGTGGGCCGAGCTGCGCGGGCTCGGGGTCGACGTGCTCGCGGTCTGTGCGGGGGCGATCCGCACGCCCGGCTATCACGCGCGGGCGGGTGTCCGCGAGGCACCGGGCACGCTCGACGCCGCGGCGGTCGCGGCCGCGACCCTGCGCGCGCTGGGCCGCGGCCCTCGGGTCATTCCCGGCTGGCTCAACCGCATCGCCAGCTGGATCCTCGGGCGCATGTTGCCCCGCCGGGTCGCGATCGCGATCATGGCCTCGTCGACCGAGGGGTTGTCGTGATGGATCTCGTAGGCTTCGCGGCACCGCTGTGCCTCTACGCGCTGACGTTGCTGCTGCACCTTGCGATCCCGACCCCGTGGATCGACGGCTACGTGCGCGACGACGACGGTGCGCCGCTGCGGTACCGCTGCAACGGCATGCTCGTGCTGATCGCGGTCGCGACGATCCAGGGCCTGGCGGCGAACGCCGGCGTGATCGCGTGGGACTTCTGGTGGCAGCACCGCGTGGGCGTGCTCGCCGGCGTGGTGACGATCGGCCTCGTGTTCACGCTGGTGGTCGTGCTCACCGCACCCTCGCAGGGCGGAGCGCTGCTGCGCGAGCTGTTCTTGGGCCGCCGTGAGAACCCACGGGTGCTCGGCGGTCGCGTCGACGTGAAGATGTTCCTCTACCTCGCCGGTGCGGTGCTGCTGCAGCTCAACCTGCAGTCGTTCTTCGCCCACCACGTGTTGCTGCGCGGCGGCACCGCGGTGCCGGGGGCTGCGCTGCACCTGGCGGCGTTCTCGTTCTTCGTGCTCGACTACCTCTTCTTCGAGCGCGTGCACCTCTACACCTACGACCTCTTCGCCGAGCGCGTGGGCTTCAAGCTCGGCTGGGGCTGCCTGGCCTTCTATCCCAGCTTCTACGCCGTGGGGCTGTGGGCGGTGGCGGACTGCGGCGGCGGCACGACGCCGCCCGGCGGACTGGTGCTGGCGATGGCCGCGTTCGTCGCCGGCTGGTGCCTCGCCCGCGGCGCGAACCTGCAGAAGTACCTGTTCAAGCTCGACCCCAACCACCGCTTCCTCGGATTGTTCGAGCCGGTGGCGCTCGAGCAAGGCGATCGACGCCTGTTGTGCAGCGGCTTCTGGGGACTGTCGCGGCACATCAACTACCTCGGCGAGATCCTCATGGCGTCGGCGCTCGCGCTCGCGCTGTCGTGGCCGCCGGACTGGGCGGCCCAGACGTCGGCGCACGGCTGGTTCGCCGCGTTCGGGCCGTGGCTGTACCCGCTCTACTACGTGGTGCTGCTGGTCCCGCGCGAGCGCGACGACCACCGCCGCTGCGCCGCGAAGTACGGCCCATTGTGGGAAGCGTACTGTCGACGGGTGCGCTGGCGCATCGTCCCTGGCATCTACTGAAGGCCCCCATGTCCAGCCTCGCGCCCTACCTCGACATCCTGCGGCAGACCAACGCCGATCTCGTGCGGCTCGAGGCCGGTGCGCCCGTCTCGGTGATCACCCGTGGGCGTGCGCCGGCCTCGGGCGGTGCACCGGTGGCGTCGCGGGCGATCCTCGCCGCTGCGCAGGAGGTGTTCTCGCCGGCCCAGCTCGCGGAGCTGCGCGCCCCCGTCGCGGTGACCTTCGAGCACGCAGGCGAGCAGTACGTGATCGAGGCCTCGCGTCGCGGCGGCGAGCTGTCGCTCTCGATGCGGGGCATCGACACGCCCGTGCCGCCCGAGGCGTCGACGCCCGCCCGCGTCGCGACGGCGGCTCCGGCCCCGTCACGCGCCGCTGGCGTCCCCGAGCGCAGCTTCGCGGCCGATCGCACGCCGCTGCCCGATCGACCGCTGCCCCCGGAGCGGCGGTCGCCGCCGCCGGAGCGGTCGCCGCCGCCGGAGCGGGCGAGCGCGCCGGAGCGGGCGAGCGCGCCGGAGCGGGCGAGCGCGCCGGAGCGGGCGAGCGCGCCGGAGCGGGCGAGCGCGCCGGAGCGGGCGAGCGCGCCGGAGCGAGCCGGTGGCCAGCGCATCGACGAGCTGTTGCGCGAGATGATCGCGCGTGGCGCCTCGGACCTGCACCTGTCGGCCGACAACCACCCGGTGCTGCGGGTGCACGGTGAGATCACCCCGCTCACGCAGCGGCCGCAGCTGTCGTCACGCGACGTGTTCGCGCTCATCGAGCCGTTGCTCGACGAGCGCACGCGTCGCGACTTCGCCGAGCTGCGCGATGCCGACTGTGCCTACGAGGTGCCCGGGCTGGCCCGCTTCCGCGTGAACGTGTTCGAGGATCGCAAGGGCGTCGGCGCGGTGCTGCGGCAGATCCCGATCTCGATCGTGCCGGCGGAGCAGCTCGGACTGCCCAAGGCGTGTCTCGACCTCTGCAACCTGTCGAAGGGCCTGGTCGTCGTCACCGGACCGACCGGCTCCGGCAAGTCGACCACGCTGGCGGCGATGATCGACCACATCAACAAGCACCGCACCGACCACATCATCACGATCGAAGATCCGGTCGAGTTCGTGCACACCAACATCAAGTGCCTGATCAACCAGCGCGAGGTCGGCACCCACACCAAGGGCTTCAAGCAGGCCCTGCGCGCGGCACTGCGCGAGGATCCCGACGTGGTGCTGGTCGGCGAGATGCGCGACCTCGAGACCATCGCCATCGCGATCGAGACCGCGGAGACCGGCCACCTGGTGTTCGGCACGCTCCACACCACCACCGCGACCAGCACCGTCGATCGCATCATCGACCAGTTCCCCGCCGATCGTCAGGCGCAGATCCGGGTGATGCTCAGCGAGTCGCTCAAGGGCGTCATCGCGCAGGTGCTGTGCAAGAAGAAGGGCGGCGGGCGCGTGGCGGCGCAGGAGGTGCTGCTGTCGACGCCGGCGGTGTCGGCGATGATCCGCGATGCCAAGACCTTCCAGCTCACCAACGTCATGCAGACGTCGAAGGCGCTGGGCATGGTCACGATGAACGACGCGCTGCTGGCCCTGGTGCAGCGTGATCTGGTCGAGCCGCGCGAGGCCTACCTCAAAGCCGTCGACAAGGCCGGCCTGGTGGGCCTGTTCAAGAACGCGGGGCTGCCGACCTCGTTCGCCTGACGGGCTCGTCAGGCGGCGCGGGCGGCCATGCCACGGCCGAGCTTCTCGAGCCCGGCCTGGATCAGCTTGGACCACAGCTGGGCCTGGCGGTAGACCGCAGCGCCGTCGACGTCCGGGTGGGCCGCGAGCGCGGCGACGGCTTGCTCGACCCGCGAGGTGGCGTCGAAGAGGCTGCGCTCGGCGGCGCGCAGCAGGGCCGCGGCTTCATCGTCGTGCATCGACTGTGGCATCGTCCCTCGTGCGAATTCAGCATGACGGGCGAAGGTGCGATCGACGAGGACGAGCAAGCGACGTTTTGCCCACGACGACGGGAATTCGCACCGCAGCGAGGCTCCAATCCGGGACCGCGGGCGAGATCCCCGGGATCGCTCCACTCGGATGCGCGTGCAGTGGCCCAAATGCGGCGTACGGCCCTGTAGGACCGCGTCGGAGGGCTTGCGCGCCCATGCCCTCGCCGGCCGCGATCCGATGATCAGTACAGGATGTGATCGACGGCGCGCTCGGGGGCCGGCACCGCGGTGTCGCCCAGCATCTGACGCAGGTCGATCTCGATGCCGCGCGAGAGCGCGTTCATCGGCACGTCGTTCATGCTGCGCTCGAAGGGGTCCTCGCTCGAGTCGCCGATGCCCTCCATCATGATGAACACCCACGTGACCAGGCTCGACGACAGCACCATCGTGAGTCCCGGGAGCACCAGGCCCGCGCGGGTCGCCGCCTCGATGTGCGTGGCGAAGACGTCGAGCATCCCGAACGGCAGCAGCACCGCCAGCACCCGCGTGAACAGCCGGCTGAACTCGGCGTACTGACGGGGCAGCGGCGTGTTCTTGATGCGCTCGCACATCCCCTGCAACGAGTACATCTCGCGGATCGCCTCCATCATCGAGATCTGATGGAAGAGGTCGAGCCGCTGCGCTCGCACCATGGTCGCGAGCTGCTCGCCCTGGCGCTGCAGCAGGTGGGCCGCTGGATTGGCGACCGCGCGGGTCGCCGCGAGCTCCTCGTCGGCCAGCAGCGGCGAAAGCTCGAGCTCCCAGTCGTTGCGCATGAGCTCGGCGTGTCGCTCGAGCCGAGCGCGGGTGGTCCGCGAGGGGCGCTCGTGGAACCGCGAGGTCCGCCGCAGCTGCAGGCGCAGTGCGTTGACCCATGCGAGGTGGCGCAGCACCAGGGCGCGGCGGGCCGCGCGAGCGTCGTCGTCGTCGTGCCCTGCGTGGACATAGCACGTCACTGCGGTTGCCCACGTGCGCGAGACGTTGACGATGCCACCCCAGATCTTGCGGCCTTCCCAGAAGCGATCATACGCGGCGTTGTTCTTGAAGCCGACGTAGAACGCGACTGCGGTGCCGACGGTGCCGATCGGCAGGAACGGCACGCGCAGGAAGGTCAGCTCCGCCCAGGCGTAGAGGGCGAACACCACGGTGGCCCACGCGGCTGCGCGCAACACCGTCGGGGCCGAGAAGAGGAGCAGCAGGCGGATCGGGAATCTTCGCGTGAGCAGCATTGGGGCCGGTGCTGCCCTGGCTTGTGACCGCTTCCGGGGCCGCGCGCAATCACTGCGTCGCAACGCCGTCGGTCGCCGGCGCCGCGGCGGTCGTGGGCGGCGCGGCCTCGTACCAGCGGCGGCCGTGGGCGGCGGCGCGCTCGAGCTCGGCGATGATCTGCGCGCCCAGCAGCAGGATGATCGCCGCCACCTCGAGGCCGAGCAGCGAGACCACCACGGTCGCGAGCGACCCGTAGACGACGTGGACCAGCGACAGCGTCGCGAAGTACCACATCATGATCGAGCGCACGACCTCCCAGAGCAACGCTGCCACCACCCCGCCGACGATGGCCCGCCGCGGCTTGATGTGCACCTGCGGCATGAACCAGTAGAACGACGACAACAGCAGCACCAAGCCGAGCAGCGCCAGCGCCTTCACCAGCGGCACCGCGGTGTCGCTGTCGATCGCGAGCCCGAACGCGCGGATGCCCGTCGGTGGCAGCGCATCGAAGGCGACCATCAGCAACGTGAGCGCGAGGATGCCGGTCGAGATCAGCAGCACGTAGGCGAGCGGCAGCACGAACGCGCGCAGCCGGTGCAGCGTGCGGGGACGCGGGCTGCGTTCGAACACTACCGAGAACGCCTCGTCGAGCATCCGAAAGCCCATGGCCGCGAACAGCACCAGTGCCACGAAGCCGACCGCGCCGATGGTCGTGCGACGGGCGACGAAGGCCTCGAAGACCTCGGTGATCGCATCGCCGCGCCCCGGCAGCAGGGTATCGGCCTGCAGCGCGATGGCCTCGACCAGCACCGCGGGATCCACGATGGTCGACAGCACCACGACCACCAAGGCGAACAACGGCACGATCGACAGCAACGTGTTGTAGCCGAGCGCGCCGGCCAAGAGGAATCCGCGGTTGCGTCGGAACTCCCGCATCACCCGCACGGTGAAGCTGGCGAGGCGGCGCGGCAGCGAGGTCGCCGGCGGCGCGGAGGCCTCGGTGGCGCTCGGTGTGGTCACTGGCGTCACCGCGCGAGGCTACCAGCGTTCGCCGACCGCAGACACGCCGTGCGTTTCGTGCGCGGAGCTGGCACGCTCCGCGGGATGAGTGGCCGTCCTGCGAAGAAGAGCAAGCGCAGCGTGATCTTGCGACCGCTGTTGCCGGCCGATCTGGCCGGGGTCCAGGCGCTGCACGCACTGTGCTTCCCGGGCATGTCGCCGTGGTCGGCCGAGCAGTTCGAGAGCCAGCTGCGCACGTTCCCCGAGGGCCAGATCGGCGTCGAGGTCGACGGCCAGCTGGTGGCGACCTCGAGCTCGTTGTTGGTCGACGGCCGCGAGTACGAGGGCCGCCACACCTTCGCCCAAGCCTGCGACGGCGGCCGCATCGGCAACCACAACCCCGACGGCGACTCGCTGTACGGCATCGACATCGCGGTGCACCCCGAGCACCAGGGCCTGCGCCTGGCCCGACGCCTGTACGAGGCTCGCCAGCGTCTGGTCACCTCGCGCAACCTCCGGCGCATGCTCATCGCCGGGCGCATCCCCGGCTACGCCGCGCATGCCGATCGGCTCGACGCCGACGCCTACGTGCGCAGCGTGCTCGACAAGCGACTGCGCGACCCCGTGCTCACCGCTCAGGTCGCCAACGGATTCGTGCTGATCCGCGTGCTGCCGGAGTACCTGCCCAGCGACCGCGAGTCCCGTGGCCACGCGGTGCTGATGGAGTGGTTGAACCCCAACTACGCGCCCGCGCACTCGCGTGCGACCGCCCGCGAGCGCATCCGGGTCTGCGCGGTGCAGTACCAGATGCGCACGGTCGCGGACTTCGATGCGTTCGTGAAGCAGTGTCGCTTCTTCGTCGAGACCGCGTCGGACTACCGCGCGGATTTCGTGCTGTTCCCCGAGCTCCTGACCAACCAGCTGCTGTCGCTGGTGCCCGCGGAGCGCCCTGGGCTGGCGGCGCGTCGTCTCAGCGAGTTCACGCAGGCCTACGTCGACGCCTTCGTCGACATGGCGATTCGCTTCAACGTGAACATCGTCGCCGGCACCCACCTCAACGTGGTCGGCGATCGCCTGTTCAACGTCGCGTACCTGTTCCGACGCGACGGCTCGATCGCCGAGCAGCACAAGATCCACATCACGCCGTCGGAGAGTCGCTGGTGGGGGGTCTCGCCGGGCAATCGCGTCGAAGCCATCGAGACCGACTGCGGGCTGGTCTCGATCCTCATCTGCTACGACGTCGAGTTCCCCGAGCTGGCGCGGGTGGCCGCGGCGAAGGGCGCGAAGGTGCTGTTCGTGCCCTACAACACCGACATCCGCTCGGCGCACATCCGCGTGCGCTCGTGCGCGCTGGCGCGCTGCATCGAGAATCACGTCTACTGCGTGACCGCCGGCGCGGTCGGCAACCTGCCGATGGTCGAGGGCGCCGACATCCACTACGCCCAGTCGGCGATCCTCACGCCCTCGGACATTCCCTTCCCCTGTGACGGCATCGCGGCGGAGGCGACCCCGAACGCCGAGGTCATGCTGGTCCACGACCTCGACATGGCGACGCTGCAGCGATCGTTCCGCACCGGTTCGGTGCGGACCTGGCACGACCGTCGCCGCGATCTCTACGCGGTGACGTTCGCCGACGACGACGGCGAGCGGGAGTACTGAGCCGTGGCTGCACCCGACGCGAGGGCGCCTCGCCGTCACGCCGCGCGATCGAACGTCGCCGTCTGCGGCGCGCCCAGCGGAATGACCGTCGCGGTGCGCTCCAGCTTGCGCCAGCCGTGGCGCCCACCCGCGAGCACGGCAATCATCGCCCGCAGGCTCACCAGGTAGAGGAACTGGCGGTACGTGAAGCGCTGGATCAGCAGCAGCGGCAGCCAGCGCATGGGCTTGCGGTCGAGCGCGAACGCCAGCACCGAGGCCAGTAGATCCATGGCGAGGAACCCGAGGTAGCCCGAAAGCACGGCGCTCCACGAGCCGGTCGCGAGCGCGAGCAGCAGCGCGGCGTCGCCGATGGGGCTGACCAGCGGGAACAGCACCTGGAACAGCAGCACGTTGGGCAGCGCGACCCAGCCGAGCGTGCCGCGCAGCAGCGCACCGCGGTGCTTCGCGAGGCACTGGTAGGTACCGTAGGTCCAGCGGAAGCGCTGCTTCCACAGCGCGCCGAGTGACAGTGGTGCCTCGGTACGACCGACCGCGCGCGGCTCGTAGGTGATGCGACCCCCGCTGCGCAGCACCGTGAGCGTGAGATCGGCGTCCTCGACGAGGGTGTCGTGGCTGTAGCCGCCGACCGCCTGCACGGCGCTGCGTCGCCACGCACCGAGGGCGCCGGGGACCACGCCGATGCAGTTGAGTGCCGCGAAGGCGCGGCGGTCGAAGTTCTGGCTGGTGATGTACTCGATGGCCTGGAAGGCGGTGAGCGCCGAGCAGACGTTGCCGACCTCGACGTTGCCGCACACCGCCACGACCTCGGGATCGTCGAAGTGCGCGACCATGCGGGCGATGGCGTCCGCGGCGATCTGGGTGTCGGCATCGACGGCCACGATGATCTCGCCGCGCGCCGCCGCGATGCCGAGGTTTGCAGCCGAGGCCTTGCCGCCGTTGGGCTTGCGCAGGCAGCGGACGCGGTGGTCCTCGCGGGCCAGGCGCAGGGCGATCGCGGAGGTGTCGTCGGTGGAGCCGTCGTCGATGACGACCACCTCGAGCTCACCGTAGTCACCGGCGAGCAACGACCGCACGCTCGACTCGATCACCGCGGCTTCGTTGAACGACGGCAGGAGCACGCTGACCAGCGGTCGTCGCGGCGGCGCGTCGTGGCGCCGCGCCGGTGGGCGTCGCAGGACCAGCACCGCCAGCGCGACGATCCGTGCGGCCGCCAGCGCGGTGCAGATCGCGAACAGCCACGGCAGCACCGCGGCCCCGCCGGCGTAGAGCGACGACCACACGCCGTTGGCGACGCCGATCACCGCGTGGGGCAGGGGTAGGGCGGGCGCCAGCGCGGCGGCCCCGTGGCCGAGGTATTGCTCGAGCCCGATGATGGGATGGCCGCGCCGTGCGAGCTCCGGCACCAGGCGACGCACGGCCTCCACGGTGGCCCCGCGATCGCCACCGCCGTCGTGCAGGACCACCACGCGGCCGCCGTCGTCGACCTGCGCCAGCACGCGCGCGACGATCGCATCGGCGTCGGCGTGGTCCCAGTCGGCGGGGTCGACCGACGCCGCGACGTAGGCGTAGCCGTGGTCGAAGGCCGCGGCGTGCTGCTCGACCCGATCGGCGTCGGCGTCGTCGAACGATGCGGTGAAGGGTGCGCGGTAGAACAACACCCCGTGGCCCAGCAGGGCCTCGAGCAGCCGTGCGGTGCGCTCGAGCTCGCCGTCGGCGTCGGCGCGCGGCAGCGCGGCCATGTCGGGGTGACTCCAGCTGTGGCTTGCGATCACGTGGCCGTCGGCGGCGGCGCGTCGGACCAGCTCGGGATGCGCGAGCGCCTGCTCGCCGACCACGAAGAAGCTCGCCGGGGCCCGCAGCTCGGCCAGGGCGTCGAGCAGCGCCGGCGTCCAGATCGGATCGGGTCCGTCGTCGAAGGTCAGCACGACGCCGGCGCCTTCCGTATCGCCGACGCGCTGCAACAGCGTGGGATGCGGTGGCTCGAGTTCTGCGCTGCGCACGAAGCCAGCCGTGTCGAGCTCGACCACGCGTCGGCCCGACCGACGCTCCGCCTGTCGCACGATGACGTCGCCGCGGCCCTGCGTCACGACCCCGGCGGGTGCCGGGAGCTGGCGGAGCGCGACGGCGCGGCCCTCGGGCGTGGCGGCGCGGAGCACCGGCCACCATTGCGTGTCCTCGGTGCCGGCGCGCCACAGCGCCGTGCGGTGCAGCCCGCGGGCATCGAGCGACGCCAGCGCGTCGGCGCCCGCGGCGGCATCGAGGCACCACACGCGATGCTCGCCGGCATCGCCATCGTAGGCGAACGCGAGGTTGCCGGTCTCGGCGACGGTCCGCGGGCGTAGGCCGTGGCGCGCCGCGAGGATCCACGCCTCGTCCAGTGTGCGCGAGGTTGCAGCGCCGCTGCGCGGCCAGTCGTAGCAGTAGCCGCCGAGCGCGACGACCAGACGCTCGCGGTCGACCGCGGCCAGCGCGGTGTCGACCTGCTGGCCCAGCCAAGCACGCGCCGCGATCGGGCCAGGCGCGCCGTCGGCGTGGTGCTGGTCGTAGGCCATCAACACCACGGCGTCGGCGACTCGATCGATGCGGGCGAGGTCGAACGCGGGATCGCCGGCCGCGACGTCGATGGTCACGCGCAACCCGGCAGGGTGCAGGGCCTCGCGCAGCTCGACCAGCAGCTGCACCACACCGCTGGCGTCCTCGGGTGCGAGCGCCTCGAGGTCGAGGTTGACCCCGTCGGCGCCGCGCTCGATGAGCTCGGCCGCCAGCGTCGACGCGACGCAGGCGCGGGCGTCGTCGTCGGCCAGCAAGGTCGAGGTCTCGGCACTGGTCCAGCGATCGCCGTCGAGGTTGGCCACGCGCGGGAGCAGCAGCGCGTGCGAAGGGCTCGGTTCGTGGCCCGCACCGGGCATCACTTCGACGGTGCAGTCCGCCCCGCGCACGCGGAACCAATCGGGCGAGATCGCGTCGATGTCCTCGGCGTGCGCGACGACGCTGGCGTCGGCGTCGGGGGCGTCGACGTGGAAGACCAGGTGGGTGCCCTCGGGCAGCGGCAGCGCTGCGTCGTCGATGCGGGCGAGCGCGCGATCGGCCGCCTGCTCGCGCGCCCGCAGCAGTGCGAGGTACTCGCGCGTCGGCGGCGGTGCGATCGCGTCGTCGCCCGGGCCCGTCCGGTCGGACGGTGGCGATTCGGCCCACGTCGTCGTGGCGCGCGGGGCCACCAGAGTCGCCGGCAGGCTGCGCGCGGTGGGCAGCGTTTGCCCTGCGAGCACCCCGAGTCCCACCAGCGCCGCCGCCGTGACGACGGCGAGGGCGAGTCGGGAGCTCCATCGTCGTCGTCGTCGCGTAGGGTCTTCGAAGATCATCGGGGGCCGACCGCTCGCGCCGCATCGACGACGGCGCGCCAGCAACCATCGGCGGTGCGCCCATCGGCTTGACGCGACGCGCGCGGCACATGGGGCCGTGGGCCCGAGCGCCGAGGTCCACCCTGGGACGCCCTCGTGGCGTGCGGCGCTCGGTCGATTCCCCTCGTTGGGTTGGCGCGGACGTGTCGACGTGGCCGCCACCGCCATTTCGTGGGACATACGCAGGCGAGCCCCGTGGAGCCGTGAGCGAGTCCCCGACGCCAGCCACCGACGAAGCGCTGCTGACCGCCGCCCGCGAGGGGGATCGCGCCGCGCTCGAGCAATTGCTCGAGCGGCAGCAGGCGCGGATCTATCGCTTCGGGTTACGCATGTGCCGCGATCCCGAGGACGCCCGCGATGTCCTGCAGGAGACGTTGCTCGCGATGGCCCGCGGCGTGCGCGAGTTCCGTGGCGCGTCCTCGCTCTCCACATGGCTGTACGTGGTTGCGCGGAGCTACTGCGCGAAGAAGCGGCGCCGCAGCAAGTTCGCGCCCCACGGTCCCGCATCGGTCGAGCGCGAGGCCGCCGAGGAGGTCGAGCGCGTGCCCGATGGCGCGCGCGCGCCCGACGAGGCCGTCGCGGGCCGGCAGATCGAGCAGGCCGTCGAGCAGGCGATCGCCGCGCTCGATCCGGCGCAGCGCGAGGTGCTGGTGCTGCGAGATGTCGAGGGGCTCACCGCGCCCGAGGTCGCCGAGGTGCTCGGCATCGGCGTCGCCGCGGTGAAGAGCCGACTTCATCGCGCGCGCCTGGCCGTACGTGCCGCGCTCGCGCCGTCGTTGGGGGTCGCGCCGCCGGCGGCCGCGCCCAGCTGCCCCGACGTACTCACGACCTTCTCCCAGCACCTCGAGGACGAGATCAGCGCGGACGTGTGTGCGCAGATGGAGCGCCACCTGGCGGGCTGCGAGCGCTGCCGCGGCGCCTGCGACTCGCTCAAACGAACGCTGGCGCTGTGTCGCACCGCCGGGCCGACGACGGCGGTCCCGCCGGCGGTGCAGGCCAGCGTGCGGGTCGCGCTGCGCGGCCTGCTCGGCCCCACGTCGGGCTGAATCCTTTTGGTCGCCCGCGGCTCCCACCGGCGGGGAGTCCAGCGCATGGCAGTCGTGACGGTGACGGAGTCGAACTTCGAGGCGATCGTGGGCCAGGGCACGGTGCTACTCGACGTATGGGCAGCCTGGTGCGGCCCGTGCCGGATGTTCGCACCGGTGTTCGAGGCTGCGGCCGCGCGGCACCCCGGCGTGGTGTTCGGCAAGATCGACACCGAGGCTGAGCCGGGTCTGGCGGCGGCGTTCGGCATTCGATCGATTCCGACGCTGCTGGTGCTGCGCGACGGCGTCCTGTTGCTGCAGCAAGCGGGCGTGGTGCCGGGTGGCGTGCTCGACGAGGTTCTTCGCAAGGTGGCCGCGCTCGACATGGACGAGGTGCGGCGAACGATCGAGCTCGAACGAGGGGCGCCGCAAGCCCCCATGGGAGGTGCGTGATGTGTCGACGAGTCCAATGTCCAACCTGCAAGCGTCCCACCTTCGCCGGCTGCGGCGCGCACATCGAGCAGGTCCTCGGTGACGTGCCCGCGGCCGAGCGTTGCCGCTGCCGCGAGACCGCGCAGGACGGCAAGGCCGACCCGGCGGGCGGCGGATGGCTGCGGCAGCTGTTCGGTCGTTGACGCGACGCCGTCAGAACACGGTGACGTCGCCCATGACAGCGGGCGCCTCGTCGTCGCCGACGTCGTCGACGCCGACGTAGCCGAGGCGACCCGCACCGCCCAGCCCCCAACAGCGCACGCCGTGGGTATCGAGCCGTCGCACGCAGGTGTGATCGTTGCGTGAGCTCAGTGCATCCGCGGGGCCGCCGAGGTCGATCGGCGCCACGCTTCCGGGGACTTCATCGTCGCCGATCGCGACGGTGTCGCCGCGGCCGAGTTCGCCGAAGTCCGCGAAGCCCCAACAGCGCACGGTGCCGTCTTCGAGCAGCGCACAGGTGTGGAAGAAGCCGCCCGCGAGATCGATCGCGCCGCCGCCGACGTCCACCAGCCCGGCGGTGCTGGGCAGCTCGTCGTCGCCGAGGTTCTCGGTGTTGCCGTAGCCGAGCTGCCCGAAGTTGTTCGCACCCCAGCAGCGCACGCCGCCGTCCTGGACTCGCGCACAGGTGTGGAAGCCGCCCGCGACCACCTGCTGCACCACGTCACCGCCGAGATCGACCACGCCGACGCTGCTGGGCAGCTCGTCGTCACCGAGATCGTCGGTGTTGCCGTAGCCGAGCTGTCCATCACTGGCCTCACCCCAACACCGCACCGACCCGTCGTCGAGCCGCACGCAGGTGTGCTGCACGCCGGCGGTCAGCTGCAGCACCGTGCCACCGATGTCGACGGTCGAGACCGTGCTGGGTAGCTCGTCGTCGCCGATGTGTTCGGTATTGCCGAGGCCGAGCTGTCCGTGGTCACCCGCACCCCAGCAGACCACGTCGCCGCTGGCCAGGGTGGCGCAGTTGTGGAATGCGCCCACCATCAGCTGCGTCGCCGGGCCACCGAGATCGATCGGCCCGACCGCCGCGGGCGTCTCGTCGTCGCCGATGTGCGCCGTGTCGCCGAGGCCGAGCTGGCCGTAGGTCGAGTCGCCCCAGCAGCGCACGAAGCCGTCGTCCTGCAGCGCGCAGGTGTGGAAGTAGCCGGCACCGATCGCGGTGGCGAAGCCCCCGAGATCGATCACGTCGGTGCTCGCGGGCGTCTCGTCGTCGCCGATGTCGGCGGTGTCGCCCAACCCGAGCGCCCCACTGGCGCCGGCACCCCAGCAGCGCAGGGCGCCGGCGTCGAACAGCGCGCAGGTGTGTTGGCCGCCGGCCGCGATCGCAGCCACGTCGGTCGTGGTGCAGTCGGCGTCGCAGCCATCGGCGTCGGCCCCGTTGCCGTCGTCGCAGAGCTCGCTCGCGGAGGCGTTCACCACGGCGTCGCCGCAGGACGCCGCGGTGCAGTCGAGATCGCACGCCGCCGACTCGCCGTGGTCGTCGCAGATCTCGCCGGGCTCGACGACGCCGTTGCCACACGACGGCTCGATGCCGCCAGAGCTGCTCGCTTCCGTGGCACCGCCCGAGCCACCGCCGTCGGTGGTGGTGGTGGCGGTGTCGGAGCTCGCGCCGCCGGTGGAGCCCGAGCCGCCGGTGGAGCCGCCATCGCCGGAGCTGGAGCCGCTCGCATCACCACTCGACGAGGCTCCGCTCGAGCCGCCGTCGCCGGTCGAGCTCGAGCCGCCGTCGCCGGTCGAGCTCGAGCTGCCGTCGCCGGTCGAGCTCGAGCCGCCGTCGCCGGTCGAGCTCGAGCTGCCGTCGCCGGTCGAGCTCGAGCTGCCTCGGGTGGTGTCGTCGCGCCCGCTCGAGCCCTCGCTCGACGACGCCTCCGCGGTCGCGTTGCCGGTGCTGCCCCCACCGCTGCTGTCGGCGGTCATCGCCGTCGTGGTCGACCCGCTGGGGTCGGTCGTCGTCCGGCTGGTGCTCGAATCACCGCTTTCACCGGTATCCGAGGCCTCGACGACGTCATTGCAACCATTCGCCACGAGTGAGCACGCGATCACCCACCGCGACAGCATTCCTGTGTCACGCATGTCCGCATCGTATCGGGAATCGGCGCCATGTTTCGATCGTCGCGTAATCATGCGTTCGATCGCGCAATCGGGTCGAATCCGCCGGTCCCGGTGCGCGGCGGCGGGTTCAGCGGCTCTGGTTCAGCGGCTCTGGTTCAGCGGCTCTTCTGGGGCCGCGGAATGCCGAGCGCGTCCATGCGCAGGCCCAGCGTCTTGCGAGCGATACCCAGCAGCTCCGCCGCGCGGGTCTGGTTGCCGGCGCACGATGCGAGCGCCGCGAGGATTCGACCGCGCTCGTCGTCGGCGGGCGCAGTCGTCGTCGACACCGCGTCGAAGACGATGTGCTCGGGCAACAGCACGTCGCCGCCGCACAACACTAGCCCGCGATCGAGCACGTTGCGGAGTTCGCGAATGTTGCCCGGCCAGGCGTGGCTGCGCAGCCGCGCGACCGCGGCCGGCGCGACCGATGGCGGCGAACGGTCGAGGCGCGCACTCGCGGTCGCCACGAATTGCTCGACCAGACCCGCGAGCTCGCCGAGGCGCTCGCGCAGCGGCGGTATCGCGAGTGTGATGCCGGACAGGCGGTAGTAGAGGTCCTCGCGGAAACGGCCGGCGGTGACGTCGGCCCGCAGATCGCGGTGGGTGGCGGCCAGGAAACGCACGTCGATGCCGCGCGACGCGATTCCTCCGACGCGCACGAGCTTGCGCTCCTCGATCACGCGCAGCAGCTTCACCTGTGCCGCCGCAGGCAACTCACCGACCTCGTCGAGGAACACGGTGCCGCCAGCGGCGGTCTCGAGCAGACCCGGCTTGGTCGTGGTCGCGCCCGTGAACGCGCCCGCCTCGTGCCCGAACAGCTCGCTCTCGAGCAGGTGATCGGGCACCGCACCGCAGTTGATCGCGACCAGCGGACCGCCGGCCCGGCGCGAGCGCTCGTGGAGGTTCTTGGCCATCACCTCCTTGCCGACGCCGGTCTCGCCGAAGAGGAGCACGTTGATGTCGCTGTGGGCGATGCGTCGCAGCACGTCGTCGTCGGCCAGACCGCCACCCCCGACGCGGACCATGTTGCCGCCGCCGCGTGTGCCGCTCGCGCCCTGCACCAAGAGCGTGACCTCGCCGATCGCGATCACGTCGCCGGGGGCGATCGGCGTCGGCACGTTGGCGGGCAGTCGCACGCCGGCGACGCGGGTGCCGTTGCTGCTGCCGAGATCTTCGATCGTCATCGGCGGGCCCACCCGCAGCACCGCGTGGCGTCGCGAGATCGCCTCGCGATCGAGGCGCACCTCGACGTCGGCGCCGCGCCCGATGCGGAGCTCGGCGCCGTCGTTCAGGGCGATCTGTCGCAGGCCCTGCTCGTCGAACACCACCAGGCAGGGGGCGCCGCTGCTGCTGGCGACGCTCGGGCGGGTCGCGGCGTCGTCGGATCCGGTCACGGGAAGGGTGCCAGTGTGGCGCGAGACCGCGGCGTCTGTCACGGGTCTGCGTGCAAACCCCCGGCGACCCCGCGCGGCAGGGGTACAAGCGGGCGCGGCCGTGGTTTGATTACCGCTCGCGACCCGTGGAGCCCGAGCGACACAGCCCGCGCGACGTCGGCACCGTGGTGGGTGCCGACGCGTCGACGTCGCGCCTGCGCGGCGCGACGTCCACGCACGTTGGGCGCTACTGGCTCGTGCGAGAGCTCGGGCGTGGCGCGATGGGGGTGGTCTACCTCGCACACGATCCCGACCTCGACCGCGAGCTGGCGGTCAAGCTCATCGTGCACCGACGGCACGCGCGGGCCAGCGACAGCGCGCTCGCTTGGGATCGGCTCGGGGCCAACGCCACGGTCGCGTCGTTGTTGACCGGCGGCGACGAGCAGCTGCTCGCCGAGGCGCGCGCGCTGGCCAAGGTCGCGCACCCCAACATCGTCGAGGTCTACGACGTCGGCGCGACCTCTGGCGGCATCTTCATCGCGATGGCCTACGTCGCCGGTGAGTCGCTGCGCCGATGGTCGCAGACGCGGACGCGTGCATGGTCGGAGACCTTGCAGGTCTGCATCGCGGCCGGCGAGGCGCTCGCCGCCGCGCACGCGGTCGGCATCGTGCACGGCGACTTCAAGCCCGACAACGTGCTGGTCGGTGTCGATGGTCGGTCGCGCGTGGTCGACTTCGGTCTGTCGCGGGCGATCGCCGGTGCCGCGGCGGTGACGGCCGAGCGCGACACCGCGGACGACCCCGCGGCGGAGCTGGTCGGCTCGCCGGCCTATCTCGCACCGGAGTGTTGGTCGACCACGCAGCGGGAGCCCAGCGCCGATCAGTTTGCGTTCTTCGTCGCGCTCGCGGAGCTGCTGCTCGGTCGGCGACCGTTCGCCGGCGGCGGCAGCCTGGTCGGGTTGCTGCGGTCGATGCAGCGCGGCTTCGATGCCAGCGAGCTGAGGGCTCGGGTGCCACACGAGTTGGTGCGGGTGGTGGCGCGGGGCCTGAGCGTCGATCCCCGGCGGCGCTACCCAAGCATGCGCGCAGCGCTCGACGCGTTGGCGGCGGTGCCCGCCCGGCGCCGTCGTCGGACGCGGCGACGGCGGACTCTCGCGATCGCGAGCGGTACGATTGCCGCGTTGCTCGCCGGGCTCGCGACGCGGCAGCTCGTACACGAGCAGCGTCACGGGGCCCATGTGCTCGAGTGCGAGCGAGCCCGCGATGCGATGACGGCGACGTGGAGCGACGCGATCGCAGCGGAGCTGTCGCCGTCGGCGGCGACCAGCCTCGCGCTCGCGCGCCCGTGGCTCGACGGCCACGTCGCGCAGTGGCAGGAGGGGCGCATGCAGGCGTGCTTGCGGGCGGCGACGGGCGAGCCGCCGGAGGCGCTCGATACCCTGCGTAGTGGCTGCTACGCCGACGACCTCGCGCGCGTGTCGGGCCTGGTCGAGGTGCTCGGTGACCCCGACCCGTTGGTCGCGGGCAGGGCCGTGCTCGCGGCCGCCGACCTGCCGTCGCCTGCGCGATGCGACGACGACGCGTGGCTCGCGATCGTTCGTCCGCGCGCGAACGATCCCGCGGTCGCGACGACGGTGCGGGCGGTGGAGCGCGGGCTCGGCCTGGTCGAGATCGTCGCCGACGCCGGCCGCTTCGACGAGGCGCGTACGCGTCTCGCGGCGGTGTCGCTCGAGGCGCGCGCGGTCGCGTGGCCGTCGCTCGACGCCGCGGTCGCGCTCACCAAAGGGCGCCTCGAGGTCGACGAGGGCGAGCTCGAGCGCGCCGAGGCGACCCTCGAAGGGGCCTATTTCGCCGCCACCGAGGCGGCCGACGACGAGCTCGCGGCCGCTGCTGCGCTCGCACTCGCGGAGCTGGTCGGCCAGCGCATGGCGAGGTTCGACGCCGGCGATGCGTGGCTGCGGCACGCCGATCTCGCGATCACCCACGCGGGTCTCGGCGAGGGCGAGCTGCGGGCGCGGGCGCTGCTGGTCAGCGCCGCGATCGCGTCGCGTCGCGGTGCGCTCGAGCAGGCCGAGCTCGACGCCGCCGCCGCGTTGGCCCTGCGTGAGCGCCTACTGGGGGATCGCCATCCGGCGGTGGCGGCCGCGGTGCAGGTGCTGGGCAGCATCGCAGGTCGTCGTGATCGCCCCGCACAGGCGCGCGCTGCCTTCGATCGTGCGCACGGCATCCTGCGTGCGACGCTGGGTTCCGATCACCTCGATGTCGCGGCGGCACTGCACGGCCGCGGCATGGCCGCGTTGTCGATGCACGATGTGGCCGCGGCCCGCAGCGATCTCGCCGACAGCCTCCGCATCCGCGAACGCGTCCTAGGACCGGAACATCCCGAGCTCGCGACCTCGTTGTCGGGGCTCGGCTACGTCGAGCTCGCGCAGGGCCAGCTCGATGCAGCGCAGTCGGACTTCGAGCGCGCGCTGGCGATCCGCGAGCGCGCCCTCGGTGCCGATCATCCGGCGGTCGCGGACACGCTCGGCAACCTCGCACAGGTCGCCGAGCGGCGCGGCGATTGCCAGGCAGGAGTCGCCGCGCTGACGCGTGCGCTCGATGTCGTCGAGCGCAGCGCCGCCAGCGATCGTCGCGCGCGCGTGCGCTTCTTGGTCCACCTCGGTGAAGCCCATCACGTCTGCGCTCGACCCGACCTGGCCCGCGCCGCGCTGCACGACGCGCGCGACCTGCTGCGCGACGACGACCCGCCGTCACTGCGCGCCGCGATCGAGCGTGGACTCGCGCCTTAGCCCAGGCGTCGCGCCGTAGGTGGCGGAGCGCGGACGGGCATCGGTGCGCGAGGCCGCCAGTCTCGTGGCCTCGCGAATCCAACGGTTCGAAGGCGTCGCGACGACGATCGGGGTCGCGCGGCCGCACTCGCGGTAGCGCGCACGACACTCGCGGCAGGCCCATCGCGCAGCGGCGAGACCAACGGCGTGCTAGCCTGGCGGTCGGACATGCTGCGAACGGCGGCCATCGGGCTGGCGTGCATCTGCACGCCGCTCTCGTTCGGTGCATGCACGCTCGAGCGGTTTGCGTGTGCGAGCGATGACGAGTGCCGTGGTGCCGGTGGCGACGGCGTGTGTCAGCCCGAGTCGGTGTGCAGCTTCCCCGACGTGGCCTGCGACTCTGGGCAGCGCTATGGGGCGCACAGCGGTGGCCTGTCCGGCATGTGCGTGCCGTGGGCCGGCAGCACCGGCGCAGTCGCCGACTCCGGTGGGCTCGGCAGCAGCAGCAGCACCGTCGGCGCGCTCGAGAGCTCGGGCGTCATCGGCGAGAGCTCGTCGGGTGGGTCGCTCGATACCACCTCGGTCGGCAGCACCACCGGGACGCCGGTGCCGAGCGAGCCTCTGCTGTGGTTCGAGTTCGAGGCGGCGTCGACCGAGGGCTTCGAGAACGCCGGTAGTCTCGGTGGTGTCGCTGTCTGCGGAACCGACACCTGCCCCGCGGTGGTGCCGGGGCGCGTGGGCAATGGGGCGCAGTTCGACGGCGTCGACGACTGTGCGGTTTTCGGTTTCGTCGACGCGCTCCGACTCGAGGATGGGTTCTCGCTCGCCGCGTGGGTGCAGCGCCAAGGCACCGGCTACGGGTTCATGGGCGCGGTCACCAAGCCGGTCGGCGATCTGCCCTACAACAGCTGGCGGCTGGCGGTCACCGTCGACGCGTCCGATGTCGACGTCGCGCGCTTCCACGTCGGCTTGGTCGACGACACGGGCGGCACCCTCACCACGCCGTTGCCCGATGAACAGTGGAGCCACGTGGTCGGCACCTGGGACGGCGCGCACATGCAGCTGTGGCAGGACGGCGCGTTGATCGACGAGGTCGACAATTCGCTCTACGAGGTCGATGAACAGCCGGTCTACCTCGGCTGCGACGACGAGCACGGCGACATCGGCATCGCGCGCTTCCTCCACGGCGCACTCGATGACGTGCGGTTGTACGGACGCGTGCTCCCGCCCGAGGAGATCGCTGCGCTGGCGGCTGGCAGCTGACACGGCTTTCATCCGCGGTTGTCGGAGGATTCGCATGATCCCGGAGCCCCCGACGCCCATGGAGCGTTACGATCCGCTGATGCCGGGTTCGCCGTCCCGCGCCGCGCGCACCATCGCCGCCGTGATCCTGCTCTTCGTGGTCGCGTGCGGCTTCACCACCTGCGAGACGCCGATCGAGCGCGAACGTCGAGAGCTGCGGGAGCTGACCGAGTCGCCCGAGACGGTGCTGTACCGCGGGCTCAAGATCACGCTGCGCTCGGCGCCGGTCGAGCCCGGCGCGGCGATCGATCCCTCCGCCAGCGAGATCCGGCGCCTCAGCGCCGGCATCTTCACGCGGCTGCTGCGACCCGCCGAGTCCAGCGCGGGCGTCGCGACGCTCGCGCCCCGGGACTACATCGCGCTGGCGCAGGAGTTCTACGAGCTGCGGGGAGAACTCCGCGTGACTGAAGAGGACGACTACCCCACGTTGCTGCAGCAGTTCCTGAGCGCGTCGGGGGACCCGCGCAGCGCGAACGCGGTGCTGCCGTGGTACGGGCCCGACTGGGAGCACCTCGTGCTCGCAACGCTGTGGTCCGGCAGTCAGGCGGCGCCGCGACCGTTCGTGGTGTACGAGCTCTCGCAGCTCGAGCCCGCCAGCATCGACGTGGTCGGCGTGCGGCTGTTGGCGCGGTTGCTCAGGGCCGGCACGTTCTACCAGTACCACTGGCCCAACCTCGCCGACGAGGCACTCACCGCGTACCTCGACGACCTCGAGGGACATGGTGACGAGCTGCAGGCGTTCATCGAGATGATGGCGCCACCAGCTCCCGAGCCGGCGCTCGTCCACGCGCAGTGGCACCTGCCGGGCGTGCTGCTGCGGGGGCTCGTTCGCCTCGAGCTCGAGCGCGAGGACGAGGCGCTCGTCGATCTCGAGGCCGGGCTCGCCGACGCGCAGACGCTCGGACTCGAGGACGAGGGCGTGTGGCTGATCGGTGCCTACGTCGGCATCCGTCGCGAAGATCCGGAGCGCGCGCTCGCCAACCTGCGCAAGCTCGAGGCCAGCCCGCTGCTCGGCGACGATGAGCGCCAGCTGGTGCGCGACACCATCGCTGCACTCGAGGACCGCGACCCGGACGCGGCACTGCGCAAGATCACCGACAAGCTACTGGTTGCGCGGATCGTCGGGGGCTATCTGCTGCGCACGATGGCCAAGATCGACTGGCGCGGCGAGCTGGCGCGCTCGTCGTCCGGGCGCGCGGTGCTCGGCTTCACCGAAGTGATGGACGACGAGGTCGCGGCGGTGAAGGGCGCGGCGTCGGTCGAACAGCTGGAGGCGTTCGGCGATCAGGCCGCAGCCTCCGCCCGCGAGCTCGCGGCGCAGGGCCGCAGCCGGGCGATCGACGCGTGGCACCGCGCGGTCGACGACTGAGCTCACAGGTGGATGCCGCCCGAGACCTCGATGCGCTGACCGTTGATCCACCGCCCCTCGGGTGCGAGCAGCAGTGCGACGGCGCCGCCGATGTCGTCGGCGAGGCCCACGCGACCGAGCGCGGTCTGGCCGGCGATCATCGCGTTGAGCTGCGGGTTGTCGCGCACCGCCCCGCCGCCGAAGTCGGTCGCGATCGCACCGGGGGCGAGGGTGTTGACCGTGATGCCGCGGGCGCCGAGCTCGGCGGCCTGGTAGCGCGTGAGCACCTCGACCGCGCCCTTGACCGCCGCGTACGCGGCATAGCCGGGCAGCGAGAAGCGGGCGAGGCCGCTCGAGACGTTGAGGATGCGGCCGCCCGCGGCGACCATCGGCAACAGGCGCTGCGTGAGGAAGAAGGCGCCCTTGAGGTGCGTCGCGACCATCTCGTCGAACTGCGCCTCGGTGGTCTCGGCGAACGGTGCGTACGCGCCGTTGCCCGCGTTGTTGACCAGCGCGTCGAAGTCGTCGCGCTGCCAGTGCTCTCGCAGCTGCCCGCGCACCTGCTCGGCGAACGCGGCGAAGCTGCTGGCGTCGGCGACATCGAGCTGCAGCGCGACGGCCTTGCGTCCTTGCCCACGGATCTGCTCGACGACATGCTGCGCCTCGGTCTGGTTGCTGCGATAGGTGAGGATCACGTCGGTGCCGCGGGCCGCGAGGTGCAGCGCCATGCTGCGGCCCAGCCCACGGCTGCCGCCGGTCACGAGGGCGAGGGTGATGGGCTTGGCGGCGGTGGTGGTTCGCTCGGTCATGGCGCCAGTCTTGGACCAATCGATGGCTTGCGGAAGGCGTACAAAAACGACACACTGGCGCAGAAAATCAGACAATGCCGATCGACCTCGACACGGTCCGGGCCTTCGTGCACGTGGCCGAACAGGGTGGCTTCACCCGCGCCGCGGCGAAGCTCGGCGTGCCCAAGGCCCGCGTCTCGCAGCAGGTGCAGCGACTCGAGGTCGACGTCGGTGCGCGTCTGCTCCATCGGACCACGCGGGCCGTCCGCCTCACGCCCGATGGCGAGACCTTCCTGGCGCGAGCGCGGCCGCTGCTGCTGGAGGCCGAGGAACTCACGGGCCTGTTCGCCGCCGACGAGGCGCTCGCCGGCCGCGTGCGGGTCGATCTGCCGGTCGGGCTCGCGCGCAACGCCGTGATCCCGCGGCTGCCCGAGCTGCTCGCGCGTCATCCTCGGCTCGAGCTGCAGCTCTCCACCACCGACCGCCTGGTCGATGTCGTGCGCGAGGGTTTCGACGCCGTCGTGCGTGTGGCGACGCTGCGCGACTCCGGCCTGGTGGCGCTGCGTCTGGGCGAGCTCGAGTTGGTCAATTGCGCCGCCCCGAGCTACCTGCGCGCGCGCGGGATCCCGCGCACGCTCGAGGATCTCGATGACCACATGCTGGTGAACTACGCCGCCGATCTCGGCAGCGGCGTGCCCGAGTTCGAGTACCACGACGGCCATCGCCATCGCGTGCACCCCATGCGCGCGGCCATCACCGTCAACAACGCCGATGCGTTCTCGGCGGCCTGCGATGCTGGCCTCGGCATCGTGCAGGTGCCCCGCACCGGCGTGGCCGAGCGGCTGGCGAGCGGCGCACTGGTCGAGGTCCTGCCTCGCCATCGCGCGGCGCCGCTGCCGGTGTTCCTGCTGCATCCCCACGGGCGGCGGGTGCCCCGGCGCGTGCGGGCCGTGCTCGACTGGCTCGAGCAGATCCTTCGCGCCCACCTGCGGCGCTTCACGCGGGCTCGACCGGCGGCGCCGAGGAGCTCGGTGCCCGCGTCGCGATGAGATGGACGTCGCGCGCTCGGCCGTGCTAGCGCCGGCCCATGGAGCCCGAGTCCATCGACCCCTATCGCGAGCAGCACCAACGCCGGCTGTCGTGGATGCCGTGGCTCGTCCACGGGCTCAAGCCCGAGATCGCGGCGTGGGTGCGGCCGTGGCAGGCCGCGCTGCAGGCCGAGCTCGTCCGACGCGAGGCGGTGTCGTTCGGTGAGGACTGCTTCGTCGCACCCGAGGCGGCCGTGTTCGCCGAGCCGCGGCGGGGCATCGTGTTCGGTCCGCGCTGCACGGTGGCAGCGTTCGCGTTCCTGCACGGCCCGCTGACGATCGGCGCGGGCGTCAGCATCAACGCGCGTGCGAGCCTCGATGGTGGCGCAGCCGGCATCACGATCGGCGACGGCTGTCGCATCGCCACGGGTGCGACGATCTACGCCTTCGATCACGGGCTCGCGGCCGACCGGCCCATCGCCGAGCAGGCCGTGACCTCGCACGGCATCACGCTCGGGCGCGACGTGTGGGTCGGGGCCAACGCCGGCATCACCGACGGCGTGCGCGTCGGCGACGGTGCGGTGATCGGCATGGGCGCGATCGTGACGCGCGATGTGCCGCCGTTCGCCGTGGTCGCAGGCAGCCCCGCGCGGATCATCGGCGACCGACGTCGCGGCTAGAAGGGGCGACGGCGAGTTCAGTAGTACATGGGCACGTCGAGGTGCTCGCGCAGCCACGCGAGGGTGTGCGCGATGCCGTCGTCGTAGGGCGTCGCGGGCAGCTCACCGAACTGCGCGCGGTACTTGCCGCCGTCGAGCACGATCGGGTGTTCCCACAGGTGCAGGATGTCGGCGAAGGCGCGCGCCTTGGGGGCGAACACGCCGGCGGTCCGCACCAGCCACGGCGGCAGCGCGCGCAGCTTCGACGCGCTGCCGGCCTGGCGGATGGCCTCGCCGAGCAGCGCCCGCGGCGTGGTCGGGGTCGCGCCGGGCAGGTGGAAGACGTCGCGATCGATGCCGCGCGCGGCCGCCACCTCGACCAGCGCGCGCGCACCGTCAGGCATGAACACGAACTCGACCTCGGCGTCGAGATCGCCGAACCACCGCACGGTGTCGCCGCGCAGCGCGGCACGGAACATCGGGCCGGTCAGCGTCACCACGTGCGGCCCGTAGAACTCCGGCAGGCGCACCATCACGTGGCGGATGCCGCTGACGCGGATCCGTCGCTCCTGCTCCGCGCGCACGCGGCCCTTGTCGGAGCAGGGCGAGAACGGCACCTGTTCGTCGACGCGTTCGCCCGGCCGTCCGCGACCGAAGACCCAAACGTTGGCGGGGAACACCAGCTTGGTGTCGTGACGTCGGCAGCCGGCGATCGCCGTGTCGAGCATGCCGAGCACGGTGTTGGCCCACGTCGGGCCGATGTTCACGTTGGCGCAGTGGGCCAGCGCATCGCAGCCGCGCACCAGCGCAGCCACGGTGTCGACGTCGTGGGCGTCGCCGCGGACCCAGTCGACGCCGGCAGGCGCGTCGAAGGGGGGATCACGTCGGACCAGTGCGCGCACCCGATGGCCGCGCGCGAGCGCGTCGCGGACGACGTTGGCGCCGAGCCCACCGAGGGCTCCGATGACGGCAATGCGCATGGTGGTGGGCCTCGACGAGCAGGTTGGCTTCAGGCCGCGCGCGCGGTCACCAGGAACACCGGATAGGCACGTTCGTCGCGGTGCACCACGCACGCAGTGCCGAACTCGATCGCGTCGAAGCCTGCGCGCGCGAGCTGAGCCGCCAGAGCGTCGCGGTCGAAGCCGTGGTGGAACACGCCCTCGGTGCCCGGGGCATGGAAGCTGCCGTCCTCGCGATCGAGGTCGGCGAGCGCGAGCCGACCGCCGGCTTCGAGGTGGGCGCGCAGGGTCGCGAGCAGGGCGGCGGTGTCGTCCACGTGGTGCATTGCCATTGCGCTGACGATGAGATCGACGCGGCGATCGAGCGGTGCTCGGAGCAGGTCGCGGCAGACGATCTCGACCTTGTCGGCGAGCTCGGGTTTGGCCGCGAGTCGCTCCAGCATCGCCGCGGAGATGTCGACCGCGATCACGCGCGCGACCCGTGGCACGAGCTTGGCGACCAACAGCCCGGTGCCAGCGCCGAAGTCGAGCACCGACAGCTCCGACGTCAGCGGCACGCGGGCCTGCAGGGCTTCGAACACGCCCTCCGAGATCTGTGCGGGCACCGGCCGCGTGTCCCAGTCGGCCGCCTTGTCACGGAAGAGATCGGACATCGCCGGCACCCTAGTCCGGTGGCGTCGCGATGTCTCGCAAATTGGCACGCCGTCGGCCCCGATGGCGGCGCTGCGCCGCGCTCGCAATGCGCGACGCGGCGCGGCCTCGCGTCCGGCGCTCGCCGCCGATCCCAGCGGTGGCCGCCCACGGCCGCCGTGGTGCCATCGGCGGCGGGCTACGGTAGCGTCGTCGCGGTGCTCGCGACGACCTCGCCGCGTCGGTCGAGCGGTGCGAGCATGCCGGCGAGCGCGGCGATCTCCGCGACATCGTTGGTGAGCAGCTCTGCGAGGTGGCGGGCCGACAGTGGCTGGTACATCAGTGTGACCTCGACGGTGTACGGGCCCGACGCGATCGGGGCGGGCACGCGGTAAACCACGCGATCGCTGCCGCCGACGAAGTCGGCGTCGTCGATCCCGAGCACCGGCGCGGTGCGATCGAGGTTCGGGCCGGCGGGGTCCCAGCCGCGTGGGAGCAGGCGGTTGTCCTTCGCGTCGTGGTGCGCGCGGAGCAGCCTGAAGCTGGGCGCGCCGTCTTGGTCGGCCATGACCGTCTCGTAGATCTGCACCTGGGTGTCGTCGTCGATCTCGGCATGGTGCGGCTCGAACGGCCCGCCGAGCTGCTCGATCGGCAACACGCCACCGGCGCGATCGAGCAGGCGCCCGAGCGCGTCGCTCTCGCCCGAGCGAAACACGATCGCGTCGTCGGCTGCCCGCACGACGACGCGCAGCCACGCGCGTCGAGCCGGGTAGCCACTGGGGAACTTGTGCCCGACCGCGCTACTCACCCGCACTGGCAGCACCAGCGTATCCCCGCTGCGTGCTGGCCCCTCGAGCGCGACGACGGCGGTGGTGTTCGCCAGCTGATCGCGGGCCCAGGCCGCGGTGGCGTCGAAGGCCGCGGCCGAGCCCCGTGGTCGCAGTTCGTCCGCGTGATCGCGCAGCAGGGTGGGGACCCAGGCGTTGCCGCCGACGAACGCGTGCTGGTGATAGGGGCTGCGCGCCGCGATGGCGCCGAAGTCCCCACCCATGGGGTTGTGCGCGATGCGGGTCGCGATCGGCTGGCCGTCGTCGTCGAACGACGGCATGTGACAGCCCTGACAGCTGCGGGCATCCGGTCCGGGGCTCGCACGCTCGGTGTCGAACGCCGAGTTGCGCCACTCGAGGTACGTGGCCTGCTCCGAGTAGTGCGTGCCGGTGGCGGTGCCGTCCGGCGCCAGCGTCGGCGTGTCGAGCGTGTGGCAGCTGCTGCACAGCGCCGAGGTGTCGGTGTGGGCGGCGAAGCTCGGCGTGAAGCCGCTGTGGTTGAGCATCGGCATCGCGAAGGGATCGAGGTGCGGGCCATAGATCACGCCGACCGTGGTCAGCTCGGGGTGGCCGCCGAAGCTCGCCTCGGTGCCGAGCCCCGCGCTGCCGATCTGGTGGCACGCGGCGCACGAGACTCCGTCGAGGCCGAGTTGCGATCGATCGTCACCGGACGCGAGGTTGGCCAAGCTCCCGGGGACGTCACCGTGCAGGTCGTTGCGGATCGCGGCCATCGGCGCGTGACACCGCGTGCACTCGGCCTCGATCTCGGCCTGCCGGGTCGGCGTGGCCGCGACCTCCGCCCGCACGGCCGCCCACCACACCGGATCGCGGGCGGCGTTGGCCATCATCGTGCCCTGCCACAGCTCGTAGGGGGCGATCGCGTCGCCGCTCGCGGTGCGCATGGCGGTCGCCGTGTCGACGTTGGCATGGCACACCGCGCACACCGACGAGGTCGCGAAGTTGCCGTCGTTCACGGTCACCGGGGCCGGCAGATCGAAGTGCGCATCGTCGGGGTGGCCGCTGCCGCCGCTCGAGTCGCTGCCGTCGGCCGAGCCGCCGTCCGCATCGCTGGCGTCACCGCTGCTCGAGCCGACGCCGCTGCTGCCCCCCGAGATGGTGTCGCCCCCGTCGCCCCCGCCATCGACGTGGGCAGGCCCTTGCCCACCGGCCCGGCAGGCGACGAGGGTGCACAGGAAGATCGATGACGACGCGCGCATGCCCACGTGGGTGGGGGCCGCGTGGAACTCCCGAGGGTTCGAGCAAGATGTGCGGCCCTTGGCGTCGCGGGCACGACGGCGCTTGCGCGGTGTCGGTGGTGCGGCGTCAGTCGTCGGCCTCGAGCTGGCGTCGGAGCGCGTGCAGCTCCTCGCGCAGTCGCGCCAGGCGTGTCAGCGCGGCGGTGTCGTCGGGATCGCAGCCGGCGCGACAGGCCAGCGCTTCGGGCACGCGACGCGCCTTGACCCGCAGCGCGCGCCCGGCCTCGGTCAGCTCGATCTGCACGACCCGTTCGTCGTGCTCGGCGCGTCGGCGCGTGACCAGCCCCTGCTGCTCGAGGCGCTTGAGCAGCGGGGTGAGGGTCGCCGAATCGAGGAACAGCCGCTCGCCCAGCTGCTTCACCGACACGCCGTCGTCCTCCCACAGCACCAGCAGCACCAGGTACTGCGGGTAGGTCAGCCCGAGCGGCTCGAGCAGCGGTGCGTAGGCCCGCGTCACCGCCCGCGAGGCGGCGTACAGCGCGAAGCAGAGCTGCTGATCGAGTCGGAGCGCGTCCTTGGCGGTGGGCATTGCGGCGGTTCCGTCAGGCGAGGCGGACCTCGACGGCGATGTTACCCCGCGTCGCGTTGGAGTATGGGCACACCTCGTGGGCGGCACGCAGCAGCGCCTCGGCCTGCTCGCGCGGCAGCTCGGGGATGTCTGCGACGAGCTCGACCGCGAGACCGAAGCCGGCGCCGGCGGGACCGATGCTGACGTTCGCGTGCACCGTGATGGGGCCGCTCGCGATGCGCTGCATGCGGGCGACGTGCATCGCCGCGCTGCCGAAGCACGCCGCGTAGCCGGCGGCGAAGAGCTGCTCGGGGTTGGTGCCGGCTCCGCCGGCGCCGCCGAGCTCGCGTGGCATCGCAACCGCCAGGTCGATCGCACCGTCGCTGCTGGCGACACGGCCTTCGCGGCCCGAGGTGGCCTTGGCGCTCGCGGTGTACAGGGTCTTCTCGAGTTTCACGCGTGGTTCGATCATGGGATATGAATAGCGCACGATTGAATCGTGTGCAAATTAAAAATCGCCACTCGGCCACAAGTGGCCCCCGGGGCCGGTCTCAGCGTGCCGGCGCGGTGTCGCGGCAGCGCGAGCGGCCGCCGAGCACGTCGTCGTTGTAGTAGTTGACGGCGTCGACGGCGTGACCGTTCGCCAGCGTGCGATGGTGCCGCGCGCCCCCGGCCAGGCCGACGCCGAGCAGACCGACGCCCAGGCCGGTGCCGATGAGCGCGCCGGCCTTGGTGGGATCGCGACGCACGAAGGGGATGCCTGCGAGTCCCACCAGGGAGGCCACACCGAGCGCGCCACCGAGGACCGCGAGCGCGACCGCGGTGCGGCCGTGTCGGCGCGCCCGACGGGCGTGATGACGGGCCTCGGGCACGCAGTCGACGCGCTCGGCCAGCCCGGCCCACTCCGGTTCCTGCGCGATGACGTCGCCGCGGTTGCGCAGGGTGAGCGAGCCCTCCTGCGTGAGCACGAGCTCGTCGGGGTGGATGTTGTACGGCTCGTAATTGCTGCTCGCGCACGCCGATCCAAGCAGCACCGCGAGCGAGAGAGCCAGGCCCGCGCGGCGACGCGGTCGCGCTACCGACCTCATCGCCCACCCCCGGCGTGGCAGCGATCGGGTCGACGTAGCTCGTCGTTGAAGGCGTTGATGTCGTCGAGCATCGCGGCGTTGTGCTGGCTCCGCCCGGCGGGCGCGAAGGCGAGCCCGACCGCGAGGCTCGCGAGTCCCGCGGCAGCGACGACGATCACCGCCGCGGCAGCGAGCGCATCACCCCGCGACGGTGTGTCGTCATCGCCTTGGTCTCGTTCGTCGTCGTCGCCGATCGGCGCGGGCGCGGGCCACGGCATCTCCGGCGGCGGCAGATCGACCCCCACGCGCCATCCGTCGGGTTGCTCGTCGTCGAGGCCGCAGACCGGCAGTCGCGTGGGGCCCACCGCCACGATCGCGTCGCCGTCCCAGCGCGGCCGCACGCGGCTGTCATCCGGGGGCACGTAGCTCGAGGCGTAGCTACACCCGAGCACGCACACGAACATCGCCCACCACCGCGGCACCACCATCGCATGGATATACGACGGTCGTCGTCGCGCCGCCGTGGTGCACCGCACCTCGGCCGCATCGCGATCACGAGCGACCATGCGGTGTCGACGAAAGCCGACGCTGTCGCATGGTCACCACAGCAGCGACGCACTCACGGCTCGCACTGCATTCCCCACTCGACACCGACGAACCCGGATCCGAGATCGCACAGCGGGCGCACGGCGGCCGGCCACTGGGCGTCCTCGGCGAGGCAGAAGGTCTGTCCACCGCCGTTGCCCGCGGTGCGCATGCCAGGTGGGCACGCGTAGCCTGGATCGGCGGCGGTGTTCCAGTAGAAGCCGAAGTACCCGTCCGGGGCGTAGTCGCAGTAGGCGGTGGCGCCGACCGGCAGCCGCTTCGGGCGCACCATGCAGCGCTGCTCGTTCGCGGGGCCGAGCTCGAAGTGCGACCCGGCCGGGCACACGTCCCACGAGAAGCCGAAGTAGCCCTGATCGATCCAGTGGCAGTACGGATCGGCGCGCTTGGCCGGGGTGAAGTCGTAGCGACACTGCAGCGGCGCGTTCGCGACCGTGGTGGCGTCGGCGGTGCAGGCTGCCGCGCCGGCGTCGACGTAGCCGATCCAGCCATCGCCGAGGTGGTCACAGCGGGGGCTGACCGCCGCGGTGACGGGCAGCTGCTCGCGCAGGCAGAACGCGGCGCCGGCGTAGTTGGGCGCCAGTCGCCAGCCCGCGGGACACTCGTACGAGGCGGTGCCGACGCGCGCGTCGTCGCACGGGTCGGGCGCGATGCAGTCGAAGCCGTCGTCGATCGCGGTGCACGTCGAGCCCGGCGGACAGCTCGCGCCCTTGGGCGCGCACTCGTCGACGCCGCAGATCTCGAACGCGTCGCCACAGCAATCGCCGTACTGCACGCACAGCTCGTCGCACCAACAGCCGTCGGGCGAAGCCTGCCCGCACGACTCGACGCCGCCGCAGGAGCCCGCCGCGGCAACGCCGGACTTTCGCAGCTCGATGCGCTCGCGCGCGGGTGATTCGCCCTCGGCGGAGCACGCGGTGAGCAGGGAGGACGCGAGCAACAGTTCGAGGATGGTGTGTGGTGGTCGTGTCATGTGCAGGGGCTCCGGCGCCGATGCCAGAGCAAGGCCCGCGCCGGGAATCCGCCGCGCTGCGGAGCGCAACGATCCCGGACACCCTCGCCGCTGCGCGACGCGTGCCACCACCACTGTCCCCGGGGACGTCACGGGCTGCGGCCACGTGGCATCGGCAGGGCCGTCTCGCGCGTGGTGGGTGATCGATTGGCCGCGCCCGAGCGCGCAAGGCCTGTGATGCGTTCGCCGCGATGCGATGCCGCGGATCGGCACTCTGGGCGCTCGTCATGTTCGCGCTGGCGGCTTGCGGACGCGGGCGCGCGCGCCACAGGCGGCGCGATCCGGCCCTGTCACATCGGCCACGGCACCCGTCGACCGCTCGATGCCCTGGTGCCGGAACCCGCTCGCCCTGACTGCCCTCGGGGCGGTCGCCATCACGTCCTCAGCGACCGCCGCCCGACCGAGCAAGCCCGCGACGGCGGTGCCCCATGTGCAGGCGGCTGGGGTGCCGGGGCCGGCACCCCACCTCGGCCCGTCGTCGCCCAACGATGCGCTGCGTCGCGCGGTCGGTCATGCAGACCCCGCCGCGGCGGCCCTGACGCTCGCGGCGCTGCGACGCTTCGCGAACGCGGCCGCCGATCCGACTGCTTTCGACCGCGCGCTCGCCAAGCGCATGGCACGGGTTCGCAACGCGAAGGTGATCGCGAAGCGAATCATCGCACGCATCGATGCACTGCCGTCCGCTCGCAGGACCGCGGCCTTCGGCAACGGCTCCGCGCAGCGGGTCCCCGACGTCGCCGCCTTTCGTGAGGTCGCGGCGAGGTTCGTGCCGGTCTTCGGGGGTGTCGGCACCACCTCGACGACCGACCTGCCCGCCGACGTCACGCCACCGAAGTCCTTCCGCCTGCGCGCGAGCGGTTTGGTGGCGGTCGAGACCACCGAGGCCGACGGCGACGAGGTGGCCGCGATGCTCACGATGGTGCGCTGCGGCGACGGCGAGGCGACCTACGAGATCGATACGGTCTCCGTCCCGACGGTCGAGGGTGCGTTGGGCGGCGTTGCGATGCCGCTCGACGCGAAGGTCTACGACGGCATGCCGAACAACGGCTCGCGATCGATGCTCGTGTCCGCTGTGTTCGAGAGCGATGGCGACGATGCGACCGCGCGCGAGGAGTACCAGGCGATGATCGTGTATGCGCAGGGGCTCGCCGAGCAGCTCGCGCAGCCCGATGACTCGGTGGACAAGAGCCTCGCTCGCTTCGTCTTCGCACTCGATCAGACTGCATGGCTGCTCTCGGTCTCCGCGCCGCAGCGGTGGCCGATCGGGGCCGTACAGAAGACCGTCCTCACCGCCAACGCGAGTGTTGCCTCGCTCGCCGCGACGCCCGCGAGCATGGACGGCGCGATCCCCTTCAAGCTGATCCACGACCATGATCTGCCGGTCGGCCGCTACAAGCTGTACATCGACGCACCGACGCCGGCAGGGCCGGCGATGACCAACCTGCAGGTGACGGTGAAGAATCTGCAGTCGCTCGACCCCGAGGCCGGCGGCGACGACATCTCGGCGACGGTGGACATCGGTGGTGCGTCGCTCGTGCACGAGTTCGCGAAGAACGATGACGCGCATCCCCAGGCGTGGTCGGTGCGGCGCAAGCTCGCGGCGAACCAGGTCATCGTCTCGATCCAGATCGCCGACTTCGACGCGGGCCCGGCGTGGATGCCCGCCGACGACGACCACTGGTTCCCGTGCGGCACGTCCCCGGAGGGCGTGTTCTACGGGGTGTGCCCGGACACGTGGAGCGAGATCGACTTCAGTCCACGGGCGTACACGCAGACCTCGTACCACCAGGACTTCGGCCGGTCGATCGCGCTCATCGTCGACCTGACGACCGGCAAGATCACGGGCGACGTCACCGGCAAGCTCGGCGACACGCTCCAGCTGGCGGGCAGCGATGCGCCGCGGGGCAAGCTGCAGCTCGTGCTCAGCAAGGTCGCGAACTGACGGCATCGAATCCGCGTAGGATCCGAGGCCACGTGGGACTTCTGACCTTCAGCATGAACGTCACCCTGGACGGCTGTGTCGACCACCAGGAGGGCATCGTCGACGACGAGACGCACGCCTTCTTCACCCGCTTGCTGGACGACGCCGGCGCGATGCTGTGGGGCCGCGTCACCTACGAGATGATGGAGAGCTACTGGCCCGCGGTCGCCCGCGGCGACGTGCAGGCGGCACCAGCGACGCGGGCGTGGGCGGCCAAGCTCGAGGTCAAACCCAAGTACGTCGTGTCGAGCACGCGGCGAGACTTCCCCTGGACACACAGCCACGCGATCGTCGGCGACCTGCGAGCCGGCGTGCAGCAGCTCAAGGATGCCACCGACGCCGGGGTTCTGCTCGGGAGCGGCCAGCTCGCGGCTGCGCTCGATCGCCTGGAGCTCATCGACGAGTACCGCTTCCTCGTGCATCCCCGGATCGCCGGCCACGGGCCCACGCTCTACCAGGGCGGGCTGCCGAGCACGCGGCGGCTCGAGCTGCTCGCGGCCACGCCGTTTCGCAACGGCGCGGTGGCGATGCACTACCGGCGCGCGCGCTGACGTCGGGCCGCCCGCCGGTCCCTGGAGCACCCGCGTCCGACCCCGTCGGTGCGCTACGCGTCGCCGCGGAGGAAGCGGCGCACGAACGAGAGCAGCGACCGTGCCGCGATCCCGGCCATGTCGCCGCGTCCGAGCGTCGGTCGCGTCACCAGCGTGTTCGCGCCGAGGGCCTCGACCCGGTCGAGGATCGCCATGCCGCCGCGCCACGTGGCGTCGAGCTCCATCTGGAGGCCGGGGTCCACCTTGCGCACGAGCGGGCGGCCGCGGTGGAACATCGCCCGCACGCGCGCGATCTCGAAGCGCACCAGCTCGTCGAGCTCCCGCGTCGGGCGTCGCGCCGCGAGGTCTTCGGTGCGGACGCCGAAGTGCTCGAGATCCTCGACCGGGAGATAGAACCGGCCGCGCGGGATGTCGACCGACAGATCTTGCAGAAAGTTGGCCAGCTGCAGCGCGCTGCAGATCGCGTCGCTGAAGCGGTGCAGCTCGGGCTCGCGGTGTCCGTGCACGAGCAGCACGAGCTCGCCCACCGGGTTCGCCGAGTTCGCGCAGAGCTCGAGCAGCTCGCCGAAGGTGCCGTAGCGGTGCTTCACGAGGTCCATGCGGAAGGCGGTGAGCAGCGCCCGCAGCGGGCCGATCGGGATGTGGTGCGCGCGCACGGTGTCGCGCAGTGCGATGAAGACCGGGTGCTGGACCTCGCGCCGGTAGCAATCCTCGAGCAGCGCCTCCCAGGCGTCGAGCGACTGGGCGCGACGGCCATCGAAGCGCGGCTCGTCGGCGAAGTCGTCGGCCGTGCGTGCGAACGCGTAGATCGCCGCGACGTGGGGCCTCAGGTGCGCCGGCAGGAAGCGGCTCGCGACCGGGAAGTTCTCGTCGTGCGACGCGGCGACCCGCTCGCACCAGTGGTAGCCCGACGCCACCGTCCACGGGCCCGGCGGCGCACCATCGGGCGGCGCGACCTCGACCTCGGCATCCCCCGGGGCGAGGGACACACCGACGCTGTACAGACGGGGTTCGGTGGCGGCAACCATCTTGGTCCTTCGCCGCCGCAATGCGGGGCTCGTTGGGCATGACACCTCGCGTCGGGCGGCGCCCGAGTTCGCTGACGGTGGCCCGCCCGTGGCGAGCACGTCGATGTTCGCAACGTGCGGCCGAGTGGCCATCGGCGCGAGCGCATGCGGCGGCGGACCTAGGCCGTCGCAGTGCCAGGCGGCGTCGATTCGGCCGACGATCGCTCGGCAGTTCGAGAACGAGCAGCGGTGCCTACGCGAACGATCACTCCGACGACGAGATCGCATCGCTCGGCTCGGGCCGCGCACGGCCGCGATCACGGAGCCACAGGGAGACGCGCACGAGCACGACCAGCGCGGGTACCTCCACCAGTGGTCCGATCACGGCTGCAAAGGCGACCTTCGAGTCGAGGCCGAACACGGCAATCGCCACCGCAATCGCGAGCTCGAAGTTGTTGCCCGCCGCGGTGAAGGCGAGCGTCGTCGTGCGCGAGTCGTCGGCGCCGGCGCGACGTGCCGCCCAGAAGCTCGCGAAGAACATCAGTGCGAAGTAGAGGACCAACGGCACCGCGATGCGCAGCACATCGAGGGGAGCACGGACGATCGTTGCGCCCTGGAGGCTGAACATGACGACGATCGTCGCCAAGAGTGCGACGAGGGTGAGCGGTGCGATCGCGGGGACGAATCTCGAGCCGTACCATGCGTCGCCCTTGCGCCGTCGCAGCACGAGCCGTGTGATGAAGCCGGCCGCGAACGGGATGCCGAGGTAGACGAGCACGCTGCCGAAGATCTCGCCGACCCCGACCTGCACGTCGGTGCCCGGTAGGCCGAGACGCGGCGGCAAGACGGCGACGAACAGCCACGCGTAGACGCTGTAGAGGAGCACCTGGAAGATGCTGTTGAATGCGACGAGACCCGCCGCGTACTCGCTCGAGCCGCGCGCGAGGTCGTTCCACACCAGCACCATGGCGATGCAGCGAGCGAGTCCCACGAGAATCAGCCCGACCATGTAGTCCGGCTGGTCCGAGAGGAAGGCCACCGCGAGTCCGAACATCAACAGCGGCCCGACGATCCAGTTGAGCGCGAGCGAGAGCACCAGGACGCGTTTGTCGCGGAAGACCTGCCCCAGCTCCTCGTAGCGGACCTTCGCCAGCGGCGGGAACATCATCAACACGAGTCCAATCGCGATCGGCACATTGGTGGTGCCGACGTCGAAGCGGTGCAGGAACGCCGGCGTCGCCGGCACGAAGTGACCCAGCGCGACGCCTCCGACCATGGCGAGGAGGATCCACGCGGTCAGCCAGCGGTCGAGGAAGGAGAGCCGCCGCTGCGTCGTCACGATGCACGTGCCTGGGCGAACAAGTAGAGCATCTCGGTGGCGATCTGCCGCGACCGTTCGTCGTATCGCGCCGACTCCTCCGGGGTTCCATCGGCGAGCTTCGGGTCGTCATAGGGGAGCGAGATCCGCAACGTCGCCCCGGGCACGAAGGGGCACCCCTCGTCGGCCTCGCTACACGTCATGATTGCGACGAAGTCTTCGTGCGGGTTGGCGGGGTCGTCGAAGCGCTTCGAGAACGACTCGATCGCCTCGGCCTCGGCGGTGAAGCGAACGCGGTAGTGGGGGTTCTCGCGCGGTTGCGCTGGTGGCTCGACGACGAAGCCCGCGCGCTCGAGGGCAGCGATCGTGCGCGGGTTGATCGCGCTCGGCTCGGTGCCGCCGGAGTACGTCTCCACGCCACCGATGCCGTAGTAGCGCGCGGCTGCAGCGGCCCACAGCTGCCCGAGGTGGCTTCGGCGGGAGTTGCCCGTGCAGATGAACGTGAGCTTCGCGGGCGAGCCGGCCGATCGGTGAGCGCGCACGAACGCGGCGATTTGGTCGAGCGCCTTGCGTCGCTCGGCGGGAATCTCGTCGATCGACGGGACCAGTTGCTCGAGACTCTCGACGATCGCGGCTTGCATGGTGGACTCCGTGGTGGCGCGGGCTGGCGGACGCGCTTCGGCACCGCCGGTCGGCCCCGCGGCGTGGCACCCGGCGATGTAGAGCAGCGAGGCCGCGAGGCGGTGCCCGGCCGAGCCTCTACCGGGTGCCATCGGCGGCGCTCCCCGGCCGGCAGCTCCCGGGCGCGCAGCAAGGGGCGGCGCTCGATGTCGCGAGTCCCATCGGCGTCGCGTCGCGGTCCCGCATGACGTCTGCGTCTGCCTTCACCACGAACACCTCCCACGCGTTGCCGTCGGGATCCTCGACCCAGACCTTGTCCTGCACCGCGTAGCAGCACGAGACGTCATCCTCGGTGAAGGTCGCAAGACCCGCGCGTTCGAACCTCGTCTTGGCTTCGGCGACATCGTCGGAGCTCGCAACCTGGACGCCGAAGTGGCTGGCGTTCACGCCGGTGCGCGGCGCCTGCTGCATGGTCAGGTTGAGCGCGGGCTCGACGAGGTCGAACTTGGCGTAGTCCGGCCGGCGCTTGGCCGGAGCCACCCCGAACGCCTTCTCGTAGAAGGCGACCGACGCATCGATGTTGGTGACGTTGAGCGAGACGTGGGGCTTGAGGATCTGCAAGGTCGAGGTCCTGTTTCGGGTTTTGTCGAAATGTTTGAGCAAGAAAATCAGCAGCAGCCACCGCCGCCCTTGCAGCAGTCTTCCCACAGGTAGTCCGTGAGCGCGCGCAGCGTGGTGTACTCCGCGCGATAGTGGATGAAACGGCCGGCCGCGCGCTGCTTGAGCAAGCCGGCGGACGAGAGCCGCTCGAGGTGATGGCTCAGCGTCGACCATGGGATGTCGAGCTTCGCCTGCAGATCGCCGACCACGGTGCCCTCGGCATCGCCTTGAACGACCAGCCGGAGGATTGCGAGACGGATCGGACTACCGAGCGCCGCGAGTTGCTCGGCATGTCGTTCGAGCTTGGCGCCCATCGTACGTTTCCACGATAGTCGAAATAAATCCCCTCGTCAAATCGCCCCGGCGGGCCGCGGTGCCGTTCGACATCCTACCGGCGCTCGTTGGCGAGGGGCTCGTCGTACGGGACGGCGTCGGCGGCGTGGGCCGGGTAGCTTCGCGAGCTGAACACCCACACTCGCGCCATCGAGGCGCGCAGTGGACGTTGGCGATCGTACTCGTCGGGTTCTGCGTCGTGTATCCGACGGTCGGCGCGCTGACGTGGAGGGGCTTCGTTCGAGATGCGAAGGCGAACAAGCCCGGCGTCCGCAGGCGCGCGTACGTCGAGGTGCTGCTCGTGCAGTGGCCGGTCGCGGCCGTCCTGCTCGGCGCGTGGTGTTGGGACGAGTGCACGATCGGAGCGCTCGGCCTCGGTCGGCCGGGCCTCGCGGGCTGGATCGCGCTCGCCACGATCGCGGGCTTCGCGGTGCTCGTGGCGCTGTGCGTGGCGACTCGACGCCTACCAAGCCTCACCGTCGCGTGCGGTCGTGGCGAGCTGCGCCGTCACGGTGACGGTCGCAGCGCGTACCAGTCGGAGTCGTGGCGCGGCAACACGAATGCACAGCCGCTGGCCCGGTCGAAGATCACGCGGCGGTAGACGTACATCACCTGGTACGCCGGATCGACCCCGTCGACGACCAGCTCGCCCTGCAGCGGGGTCGAGGTCTGCTCGAACACGAATGGGTCGT
>WBZX01000418.1_pt1 | contig 39172 bp, 38 predicted proteins | sample 5204211 | NCBI WGS metagenome assembly WBZX01 (sample SAMN12344362, study PRJNA552823) | activated sludge metagenome | biome: Activated sludge suspended growth; feature: Nitrification reactor; material: Wastewater; isolation source: activated sludge from nitrification reactor of wastewater...
TTCGGCCATTCGTCCGATGCTACGGAATCCCACGCGCGCAGACGAGCACCCTCCGCGCGAGCAGGGGCCGAGCGGGTGGGCGGCGGGTTCGGCCGGCCATGTCACCACATGGAGCGACAGTCGGTTGGCGGATTCAGGGGGTCGACGCAACGAGCTCGTTGAGTTTCTCGCTGGGAGTCTTCCATGCGAGGGTCTTGCGGGGTCGACCGTTGAGTTCTCGTGCGACGGTGTCGAGGTCGTCCTGGGAGAACCCGGAGAGATCTGTGCCTCTCGGGAAGTACTGGCGCAGCAGCCCGTTCGTGTTCTCGTTCGTGCCTCGCTGCCAGGGCGAGTGCGGATCGCAGAAGTAGACGGCCACGTCGGTCGCGATCGTGAACTCGGCATGGTTCGCCATCTCCGAGCCCTGATCCCAGGTCAACGATCGACGCAGCTCGACCGGCAACGTCCCGATCGCTGCCGTCAACGCTGTCGAGGTGGTGAACGCGTCGTGGCGACCCTCGAGCCTCGCCAGCAACACGTATCGGGTGGAGCGTTCGACCAGCGTCGCGATCGCCGATCGGTTCCGCGCGCCCATGATCAGATCGCCTTCCCAATGGCCGGGCACCGCCCGGTCCTCGATCTCGGCAGGCCGTTCGGCGATGTTGATCATCCCCACGATCCGGCGCGGCTGGTCGGCCTCGCCCGACGCCTTACGCGACCGGCGCACGACCCGGCCACTGCGCAGACACTCGGTGAGGTCCTTGCGGAACTGGCCTCGCGCCTGGACGAACAGCGACTGATAGATCGTCTCGTAGGACACCCGCATCTCCGGCCGATCAGGGAACTCCTCGACGAGTCTCGCCTCGATCTGCTCCGGCGACCAGCGCCGCGACAACCCGGCGATCACGTACTCACGCAACTCGCCGGCCACGGCGAGCTTGCACACCTTGGGCCGGCGAGCCAACTCACGCGCCCGCCGCTCCGCTACCCACGCCTGATAGCCCTCCCGGCCCCCATTCGCGTTCACTTCCCGCGACACCGTCGATCTCGACCGGCCCAACCTCCGACCGATCGCAGCGAACGTCAGATTCGCAGCCAGCCCCGCACGGATGCTCTCGCGTTCGTCCATCGTCAACGCTCTCGCCGGACGCGACCACTCCAACAGCGATGTCACCCCGCCAACCTCGCGCACCGTGCGAGCAACGGTCCGCTTCGTCACCCCGAACCGGCGAGCCGTCATCGACCACGTCGACCCCGAAGCCACCGACATCCGGATCGCCGCCCTCACCTCTTCCGGCATCCCCCGACCACGCCCGCCATACCGCGCACCAGATCCAGCCACAACACCCTCCAATCCGGAGCAGGTTGCAACCACCCCTTGAACCCGAGGTTCATGTGGTGACACGGTCGGCCGAACCGACCGGATACGCCCGTTGCCGCCACCTTCAAGAGCATGGGTGGGTGCGAGAATCCACAGCATGGCGAGTGGCGCGGGGATGAGTCGGCGAGATCTCGCGAGATGGGCCGTGCTCGGCGCGGGTGCGGCGCCGATCGCCGCCTTCGTGGCCGCATGCTCCGGTGACGACGGCGAGGGGTCGCCCGCCACGACCGCCGCACCCGCCACGACCACCGCGACCACCACGACCACCGCACCCACGACCACGATCGCCGTCTCCGCCACGACGCCGGTCGACCCCTCACGACCCTGGTGGATGCAGGGCGGCTTCGCGCCGGTCGACCGCGAGGTCGATGCGACCGATCTCACCGTCCGTGGCGCGATTCCACCCGAGCTCACGGGCACGTACGTGCGCAACGGCTCGAACCCGGCCAACGGCGACTCACCTCACTGGTTCTTCGGCGACGGCATGGCGCACGCGGTGCGGCTCGAGGCCGGACGCGCCACCGCGTACCGCAACCGCTGGGTGCGCACCCCGCTCTACACCAGCGGGCTCGGCTTCGGGCAGGGCGCACCGGGAGGGGCGTCGAACCAGTCGAACGTGTCGGCGCTGTGGCACGGCGGCCGTCTGCTCACGAGCGGCGAGGTCGGCTTCCCGTACGAGCTCTCGCCCGACGACCTGTCGACCGTCGGCGCGCACGACTTCGGTGGCGTGCTCACGTCGAGCTTCACCGCGCACCCGAAGATCGACCCGGCCACCGGGCGGATGCACTCGTTCGGCTACGGGTTCACCCCGCCCTATCTGACGTACCACGTGATCGAGCCCGACGGCACGATGAGCCACGTCGAGCCGATCGAGCTCCCGAACAGCACGATGATCCACGACTTCGCGATCACCGAGACCGATGCCGTGTTCTGGGACCTGCCGGTCGTGTTCGACCTCGACGCCGCGATCGCCTACATCGACGACCCGAGCTCGGGCGCGTTCCCCTACCGCTGGCGCCCCGAGGTGGGTGCCCGTATCGGCGTGATGCCACTCGCGGGTGGTGCCGGTCAGCTGCGCTGGTTCGACATCGACCCCTGCTACGCGTTCCACGGGGTCAACGCGTTCCGCCGCGGTGACGAGGTCGTGATCGACATCTGTCGGCTGAGCCGGATGTTCGCCGAGGGCGACCTGTTCGGCGGGGAGGGCTCACTGCGTCGCTGGACGGTCGACACCGTCGTCGGCACGGTGACCGACGACGTGCTCGAGACCGAGAACCCCGGCGACCTGCCGAGCCGCGACCCGCGGCGCCTCGGCCGCGAGCACCGCTACGGCTACCTGGCGGGCACTCGGCCGAGCGACACGACCGTCGACCTCGGCGGGCTGATCAAGCACGACTTCGAGCGCGGCACCCGCGAGACCTGGGATCCGGGGCCCACCTCACACAGCGGCGAGTGGCTGTTCGTGCCGGGCGGCAGCGACACGGCCGACGACGCGGGATGGCTGTTCGGCTTCGTGCACGACGACGCCACCGGCGTGACGCACCTGACGATCGTCGACGCGACCGACGTGCCGGCCGGTCCGGTGGCGTCGATCGAGATGCCGCAGCGCGTGCCGTACGGGTTCCACGGCACCTGGATCCCCGGCTGAGCCGGCTCAGGGGCAGCGGATCACATCTTCCCGTAGTCGCAGGTGAGCCACTGCTGGGGCCGCAGCCGCACGGTCACCGAGTCGGCGCCTGCGGGGTTGCGCTCGGCGTACCACGCGCCGAGCTCGGGCCCGAGGTAGCGGCTGGCCAGTGCGAGGCCGTCGTGCGACGCGGGCTCGATCACCACCGGGCCCTCGACCATCACGTACCGGTACGGCGGCGTCTCGACCTGGGCGGTGAGCGTGGCACGTCCGGTGTTGCCGAGCAGGCGCGCCTTGAGGCTGCTGCCGTCCATCGACACGAGCACCTCGCCGCCCGGCTCGTAGAGGTACCAGACCGGCAACGCGAGCGGGCCCTTGTCGCGGCGGGCGATCGACAGTACGCCCACGTGCACGTCGGCGAGGAACGCCTCGCGCTCGGCCTCGGTCATGTCGAGCTGGCTCACGCGGGGTTCTCCTGACGCTCGGCACGCTGCATCCGCTCGACGGGCAGATGACGCATGTCCTCGTGGGTGAGGATCCAGAACCGGTCGGCCTTGATCGCCTCGGCCACCTGGTCGCCGATGATCGACACGTCGATGCCCTCGGCCACACCCTGTTTGAGCAGGGCGTCGATGGCCTGCTGCACGGGCGACGCCGACGGGGCCGGCTCGGCACCGAGGCGGTCGCTCCACTTCTGGGTCTGCACCAGGTTGGTGCGCACGAAGCCGGGGCACAGCACGCTCACACCGATCGGCGACCCACCGCTGCGCAGCTCGATGAACAGGCTCTCGCTGAGCGCGACGACCGCGGCCTTGGTGACGCCGTACGGCGCGTTGCCCGGCACGGCCACCAGACCGGCCATCGACGCGGTGTTGACGATGTGCCCCTCGCCCTGGTCCTCCATGATCGGCAGGAAGGCCCGGATGCCGTGGATCACGCCGTAGAGGTTGATGCCGACCATCCACTCCCACGTGCTGAACGACCCGCGCCACGCATCGCCCTTGCCGAGCACGCCCGCGTTGTTGCACAGCACGTGCGCCGCGCCGAAGCGCTCGACGGTGGCCGCGGCGAGCGCCTGCACGTCGGGTTCGAGCGAGGTGTCGGCCACCACGGTGAGCACCTCGGTGCCGCCCTCGGCGATCTCGGCCTCGGCCTGGCGCAGGCTCACGTCGTCGATGTCGGCCAACACCACCTTCATGCCCTCGGCCGCGAAGCGCACCGCCATCGCCTTGCCGATCCCGCTCGCGCCGCCGGTGATCACGGCGACCTTCCCCCTGAGGTCCTGCATGCGCCGCACTGTACGACGGCCTACCGTGCGCCGTATGACCCGAGCCACCGACGCCTCGTTCCCGCCCGCCGACGCCCGCCGCACGTGGCGGAGCTTCGAGGCCGTGCACGGGATGATCTACTTCACGCCCGACGCGCCGCCCCGCTACGCCGAGGTGGGCGTCAGCCACCACCGCGCCGGCTACTTCGGCTCGCGTGCTGCGGCGATGGGCGCGGTGGCACCCGAGGTGGTGATCGCCACGTTCTTCAACTTCCACCCGGGCCTGGTGCGTCGAGCGACCACGGGCATGTGGGGCCACGACGACGCCCGAGCAGCTGCTGACGGCGCGACTGGCAGCGGTCGACTCGTCGCTGCGCCGTGCGTTCGGCGACGAGGTGCTCGCGTCAGCCGATCTGGCCGACGCGGCGGCGACCTTGCGGCGGGCCGCCGAGGTCGCGTGCGAGCACCCGGAGGGCCGGCCGCTCTTCGCCGGGCACGCGGCACTGCCGTGGCCGGACGAGCCACACCTCGCGCTGTGGCACGCCCAGACGCTGCTGCGCGAGTTCCGCGGCGACGGCCACGTCGCCGCGCTCGTGGGCGAGGGGCTGGATGGGCTCGACGCGCTGATCTCGCACGCCGGCTCGGGCGACGTTCCGGCCGCCGTGCTGCAGGCCACGCGGGCGTGGAGCGACGACGAATGGGCGGCCGGGGTGGCCTCGATGGCCGAGCGAGGGCTGGTGCACGCCGACGGCTCGTTCACCGACGAGGGCCGGGCGCAGCGCGAGCGGATCGAGGCGACGACCGATCGGCTGGCGGTGGCGCCGTGGGCCGCGATCGGCGCCGAGGCGTGCGAGTCGCTGCGGGCGATCGGTAAGGACCTGAGCCGCCGCGTGATCGACGCCGGCCTGCTGGCCGTCGACCCGAAGCGCTACCTCGAGGACTGACGAAGGACCGACGAAGGACCGACGTCACGCCGGCTCCGCCGAGCGTCGTTCGGCGTTCGCGGCCCCGGCTCCCTACGATCTGGCCCCATGGCGTACCGGTACCTCTGGACCCCGCTCGAGCTCGGGCCGGTCACCACACGCAACCGCATCGTCTTCAGCGCCCACCTCACCAACTACGCACGCGACGGCAAGCCCACCGAGCAGCACGCCTCGTACTACGCGGCACGCGCCGCAGGCGGCGCCGGCCTGATCATCACCGAGGAACACAGCACCCACCCGACCGACTGGCCGTACGAGAAGCTGATCCACGGCTTCCACCGCGACGTCATCCCCGGCTACCGACGGATCACCGACGCGGTGCACCGCCACCGGGTGCCGATCTTCGCCCAGATCAACCACAACGGCGGCCAGGCCTCGTCGATGTTCTCGCGGTTGCCCGTGTGGGCCCCGTCCGCCGTCGCCGACCCGCTGTTCCGCGAGGTGCCGAAGGCCGTCACACACGCCGAGATCGAGGAGATCGTCGCCGGCTACGCACTCGTCGCCGAGCATTGCGCCGAGGGCGGCTTCGACGGCATCGAACTGCAGTGCAGCCACTCGTCGATCGTTCGCGGCTTCCTGTCGCCCGCCACCAACCGGCGCACCGACGACTACGGCGGCTCGCTCGTCAACCGCACCCGCCTGCTCACCGAGATCGTGTCGGCCGTGCGTCACGTGATCGGCAACCGCCTCGCGCTCGGCGTGCGCATCTGCGGCGACGAGCTGATCGAGGGTGGCACCACGATCGATGACGCGGTCGAGATCGCGACGATCGTCGAGGCCACCGGCCAGGTCGACTACATCAACACGTCGATCGGCGTGGCCACCGCGAGCCTCTACATGATCGAGGCGAGCATGCACATCCCGCCCGGCTACGCGATGTTCATCCCGAGCGCGTTCCGCAAGGCGGTCGAGCTGCCGGTGGTGGGCGTCGGTCGGTTCAAGGATCCGCTGCAGGCCGAACGCGCGCTCGCCGAGGGCCACTGCGACCTCGTCGGCGTGGTGCGGGGCCAGATCGCCGACGCCGACTTCGCGGCCAAGGCGCGCGCCGGCGCCACCGACGAGATCCGCCTGTGCCTGAGCTGCAATCAGGAGTGCGTGGGCCGGATGGGCCTCAACCGCTGGCTCGGCTGCATCGAGAACCCCCGCACCGGCCGCGAGGCGCAGGGGGTCGGCACCGTGCAGCTCAGCGCGAAACCGAAGGACGTGATGGTGGTCGGCGCCGGCCCGGCCGGGCTGCAGGCCGCCATCGCCGCGGCCCGCAACGGTCACCGTGTCACCGTGTACGAGCAGCAGCCTCAGGCCGGCGGTCAGGTGCGGCTCGCCGCCAGCGTGCCCAACCGGGCCGAGTTCGGCGACATGATCCGCAACCAGCTCGCCGAGTGCAAGCGCCTCGGCGTCACGATCACCTACGGCGTCGGCGTGTGGCCCGGCTTCGTGCAGGAACAGCATCCCGACCACGTGATCGTCGCCACCGGTGCCGAGCCACAGCGGCCGTGGTGGGTGCCCGCCGATGCACCCAACGTGATGGACGTGCGCGAGGTGCTGTCGCAGCCGGGCAGCGGACCGCAGCCGGGCGACTCGGTGGTGGTGGTCGACGAGATCGGCTTCCACCACGCCACGTCGGTGGCCGAGCTGCTCGCCGACCGCGGCTGCCACGTCGAGATCGTCACACCGGGCATGGTCGTCGGCCAGGACCTCGGCATCACGCTCGACATGGAGAACTGGTGGATGCGCGCCGGGGCGAAGGGCATCGTGCAGAGCACCGACCTGGTGCCGATGGGCTTCGCCGGTGACGAGCTCACCCTGCTGCACCACCCCACCGGGCAGAACCGCACCCGCACCGTCGACTGGCTCGTGCTCGCCGTGCCGGCCAACCCGGTCGAGTGGCTGTATCACGACCTCGTCGCGGCGGGCGTCAGCGTCGAGCGCGCCGGCGACTGCATCGCGCCTCGCCGGGCGCACGCGGCCGTCGTCGACGGCGAGCGCGCCGGCGCGTCCGTCTGAGCCGCGAGAATGGTGCCGTGACCGACACGAACGAACGCTCCGGCGCACCACGGGTCGCCGTGGTGATGGGCTCGAGCAGCGACTGGCCGACGATGTCGAAGGCGGTCGAGGTGCTCGAGCGCTTCGGCGTCGCCCACCACTGCCAGGTGCTGTCCGCGCACCGGATGCCCGACGAGATGTTCGCCTTCGCCGATGCCGCGCACCACGCAGGGTTCCGGGCGATCATCGCCGGTGCCGGCGGTGCCGCCCACCTGCCCGGCATGCTGGCCGCCAAGACCACCGTGCCGGTGCTGGGCGTGCCGGTCGCGTCGCGCCACCTGTCCGGTCAGGACTCGCTGTACTCGATCGTGCAGATGCCGGCCGGCATCCCGGTCGCGACGTTCGCGATCGGTGAGGCAGGCGCCACCAACGCCGCGCTGTTCGCCGTGGCCCTGTTGGCCGCCGACGACCCCGACCTGCACGCCCGCCTGGTGGCCGACCGCCGGCGCCGTCACGACGAGGCCGCCGGCAGCGTGCTGCCCCCGGCCACATGAGCGACGATCACTCGACGCCCATCCTGCCCCCCGCCACCCTCGGCGTGCTGGGTGGTGGCCAGCTCGGCCGCTACTTCGTCATGGCCGCCCGGACGATGGGGTACCGCACGATCGTGCTCGAGCCCGATCCGAGCGCACCCGCCGGCGCAGCCGCCGACGTGCACCTGGCCGCCGCGTACGACGATCCCGACGCGCTGGCGCGTCTGGCCGCCGAGTGCGCCGTGATCACCACCGAGTTCGAGAACCCACCGGCCGCGGCCTTGCACCGCCTGGCCGACACCACGTCGGTGCGTCCACGTCCGGAGGCGATCGAGGTCACCCAGGACCGTCGCACCGAGAAGCGCTTCCTCGCCGACGCGGGGGTGCCCGTCGCGCCTTTCGCCGTCGTCGACACCGCTGCCGACCTCGAGATGCCGCTCGCCGAGCGCGGGGTCGCCTACCCGGCGATCCTGAAGACGGCGCGCCTCGGCTACGACGGCAAGGGCCAGGTGACCGTGCACGACGACGACGAGTTGCGGGCGGCCTGGCAGCAGCTCGGCGAGGTCGCGTGTGTCGTCGAACAGCGGCTGCCGCTCGACCGCGAGGTGAGCGTGGTGCTCGCGAGGGGTGCCGATGGCGTGTGCGCCACGTTCCCGACGGTTGCCAACACCCACGTGCGCGGCATCCTCGACCTCACGGTCGTGCCGGCGCCCGACGAGGACGACGACCACCACGCGGCCGCCGACCTCGCGATCACCATCGCCGAGGCGCTCGACTACGTGGGCGTGCTGGCGGTCGAGATGTTCGTCGTCGGCGGACGCCTGCTCGTCAACGAGCTCGCACCGCGACCGCACAACAGCGGGCACTGGACGCTCGACGCCGCGGCCACCAGCCAGTTCGAGCAGCAGGTGCGCGCCGTGTGCGGGCTGCCGCTCGGCGATCCCTCGCTCACCTCGGGCGGTGCGGCGATGGTGAACCTGCTCGGCGACGAGTGGGCCGGCGGCGATCCGGACTGGGCGGCCGCGCTGGCCCGGCCGGGCGCCCACCTGCACCTGTACGGCAAGGCCGAACCCCGACCGGGCCGCAAGATGGGCCACCTCACCCTGGCCGCCGACTCGGCGGACGAGGCGGCGGAGCAGGCGCTCGCCGCACGTGCCGCCGCCCGCCGAGCCGGGCCCCCCGACGAGCAGTAGCCTCCCCCGGATCATGATCGCCGGGGCCTTCAGCTGGATCACCGACCTCACCGACACGCTCGGCGACTGGGCGTCGAACTGGTGGTTCCTCGCCGTCGTGTTCACGATCGCCTACCTCGACTCGGTGATCCCGGTGGTGCCGAGCGAGACCACGGTCATCATCGCCGGCGTCGCCGTGAGCGTCGGCGAGGCCCAGTACCCGCTGTGGCTGGTCATCGTGTGCGGTGCGACCGGCGCCTTCCTCGGCGACAACACCGCGTACCAGCTGGGCCGGTGGTTCGCGCCCCGGTTCGAACGGCGAGCCGAGCGCAAACCCAAGTTCGCGGCCCGGCTGCGCTGGGCGGCCGACCAGATCCGCGACCGCGGCGGACTCCTGCTCATCACCGCGAGGTTCATCCCGGGCGGACGTACCGTGCTCACCCTCTCGAGCGGCATCACCCGTCAGCCGCGGGTCTGGTTCATCACCTGGGTCGCGATCGCCTGCACGATCTGGGCCACGTACGCGGCCGGCCTCGCGTACCTCGTCGGCCAGCCGTTCAAGGACGACCACACGACCGCGTTCTGGGTGGCGTTCGGTACCGCGCTCGGCGTCAACGTCGTGATCGAGGTGGTCCGCCACCTGCGCGCCAAGCAGCGCGCCGCCGACCTCGACGCCGGCTGACCCGGCCGTCAGTGGTGGCGGGCGCCGTAGGAGTCGTCGGAGCCCACGCGTGCCACGACGACCAGCGCCGCCACCATCACGAGCGCCGCGGCGATCCGCAGACCGACGTGCGCGCCGTCGACGAACGCTTGCCGCACCTCGGCGACGAGTTGGTCGGCCTGCTCGTCCCCCACGACCGACCGGCCCTGATCGGCGACCGCCAACGCCTTGGCGACGTTGTCGCGTGCGACGTCGGCCAGTTCGGGCGGCAGCACGGCGAGCGCAGGCGACAGGTGATCGCGGTACACCGACGTGACGACCGTGCCGACCACGGCGATGCCGATCGCACCCCCGACCTCGCGAGTGGTGTCGTTCACCGCCGAGCCGACGCCCGCCTTGTGCATCGGCACCGACTGCACGATGCCGGCGCTGAGCGACGGCATCGTCGACGCGACACCTGCCGCGGCGATCACCAGGCACACGACCACGTAGAGGTACGACGTGCCCACCTCCACCAGCGACAGCATCACGAGGCCCACGGTGAACACGGTCATGCCGGTGCCGACCACCCGACGCACACCGAACCGTGCGGCCAGGTCGGCCGAGCGGGGCGACACCACGATCATCGTCGCCGCGAACGGCAGGCCGCGCACACCGGCGCCGAGCGGCGTGTAGCCCTTCACGTACTGCAGGTACTGGGTGAGCACGAAGAACATCGAGAACATGCCGAGGAACGTGAAGGTGATGCCGAGGGCGCCCATCGCGAACCTCGGCGTGCCGAAGTACGACATGTCGAGCAACGGATGCGCGATGCGACGTTCGTACACCACGAACCCGACGAGACCGACGGCCGCGACCACGAACCCGACCACGACGAGCGCGTCGCTCCAGCCGCGCTCGGGGCCCTCGATGATCGCGAACAGCAGACCGCCGAAGCCCACGATCGACAACATCGAGCCGAGCGGATCGAGCGCGGCGCCGGCACCTTCTTTCGAGCGTGGCGCGAGGATCGAACTCGCGACGAACGCGATCGCGGCGATGGGCACGGCGACGAAGAACACCGAGCCGTACCAGAAGTGCTCGAGCAGGAACCCGCCCATCAGCGGCCCGATCGCACCGCCGGCACCGGCGAAACCCGCCCAGATCGCGATCGCCTTCGCCCGTTCGGCGGGCGGGAAGGCCGACTGCAGCAGGCTCAGCGTCGACGGCATGATCAGCGCGGCGCCGATGCCCATCACCGCACGGGTGAGGATCAACCCGGTCGGGGTGGTCATCACGGCCGACAGCGCCGACGCGGCGGCGAAGATCACGAGGCCGATCAGCAGCGCGCCCTTGCGGCCGAAGCGGTCGCCGAGCGCGCCCGCCGGCAGCAGCAAGGCCGCGAACACCAGCGCGTAGGCGTCGACGATCCACAGGATCTGGGTGTCGGTCGGGGTGAGCTCGCTCTTCGCGAGGCTCGGGATCGCGACGTTCACCGAGCTGACGGTGGCGACGATCAGCACGAGGCTGAGGCACATCGTGGCGAGGATCGCCCAGCGGCGGTGGTACACGTGCGGGTCGATCCCACCCGGGATCGCGGGGACACCGGCGGTGTCGGCGGACGGCGTGGACATGGCTTTCCTTCCGGACGGCTCGGGCAGACGCTAACCCGCTCGCGGCTCGCACCCGGTGGGTTGCCGGTCCGGTGACGACAACTCCTAACCTGGCCGGCGTGCTCGCCCTGATCCCCGTCCGCGACGGCACGCTCCCGGCCGGCGCCCTCGAGGTCGCCGACGAGTGCGGCCGTCGGAGCCTGCTCGTCGGTGAGCAGGTCGCGCACGCCGCTGCGCATCTCGGTGGCGAGGTGACGTGCAGCGAGGCGGGGGTGTTCCGACCCGGTGCCTGGGCGGCCGCGCTGGCCACAGCGCTCGCCGACGAGCCCGTGATCGTGCTCCCCGCGTCGCCCGACGGCCGTGACCTCGGACCCCGTCTGGCGGCGGCGCTCGACCGGCCCTTCTTCGCCGGTGCCACCGAGGTGTCGCACCGCACGGTCGTGGTGCCACGCGACGGCGGACGATCGATGCACACGATGCCGGCACCACCGGCGTTCGTGGCCACCTTGCAGGTCGGCGTGCGCGGCACCGAGCCGGTGCACGAGGTCGCGCCGCCCACGGCGCGCGAGCTCGGACTGTCCTCCCTCGGATCGTCGAGGTCGGTCTCCGACGCCGAGGTGCTGCAGGTGCTGGCCCCCGACGCCGCGACCATCGACCTCGCCGAGGCGGGCCGCATCGTCGGCGGTGGCGCCGGGCTGCGTTCGTCCGAGCAGTTCGATCAGCTCGCCCGACTCGGCGCGCACCTCGGGGCGAGCGTGGGCGCCACCCGCGTCATCACCGACCGCGGCTGGGTGGGCCACGAGCGCCAGATCGGCACGACGGGCGTGGTGGTCGACCCCGACCTCTACCTCGCGTTCGGCATCAGCGGCGCCGTGCAGCACACGAGCGGCCTCGGGCATCCCGATCACATCGTGAGCGTCAACACCGACGCCCACTGCCCGATGATGCAGCTGGCCGACCTGGCCGTCGTCGCCGACGCCAACGAGGTGCTCACCGAGCTCCTCGCGCTGCTGGACGGCTCAGATGACTGACCGCGTCCGGGCACACGGCGAGTTCGAGTGCGACGTGGTGGTCGTCGGCGCAGGTCCGGCCGGATCGTGCGCCGCGGTCGTGCTGGCGAGGGCCGGATTGTCGGTCGTGCTGCTCGAGCGAGGGCCGTTCCCGGGCAGCAAGAACATGTACGGCGGGGTCGTGTATCCGCGCATCCTCGACGAACTGATCCCGCAGTGGTGGGACGAGGTGCCGATCCAGCGGTGGGTCACGCGCCGCTCGACGATGGTGCTCACGCCCGACCAGGCGCTCACCATCGACTTCCGCAGCCAGCACTGGGCGGCACCCCCCTACAACGGCGCGACCGCGTACCGACCCGACTTCGACCACTGGCTCGCCGGTCACGCCGAGGCCGCCGGTGCACAGCTGCTCTGCAGCACCACGGTCGTGGGGCTGCTGCGCGACGGGGGCGGCCGCGTGGTCGGGGTGCGCACCGACCGTCCCGACGGCGACCTGCGCGCACGCCTCGTCATCGCGTGCGACGGCGTGAACAGCTTCCTCGCCAAGGAGGCCGGGCTCTACCCGCCGGTCGAGGCCAAGCACTTCACGCTCGGCGTGAAGGAGACCCTGGCCCTGCCGAAGGAGGTGATCGACGAACGCTTCGGCGTGCGCGGCCGCGACGGCGTCGACATCGAGATCCTCGGCGGCACCGGTGGCGTCAACGGCGGCGGGTTCGTCTACACCAACCTCGACACGGTCTCCGTCGGGGCGGTGCTCAAGCTGCCGAAGCTCGCCGCGCAGCAGCGGCGGCCCGAGCAGATCATCGCCGGGCTCAAGGCTCACCCCGCGATCGCACCGCTGGTCGAGGGCGCGGAGCTGAAGGAGTACTCGGCGCACGTGATCCCCGAGGCCGGACTCGCGATGATGCCGAAGCTGGCGGGCGACGGCCTGCTCGTCGCCGGCGACGCCGCGGCGATGTGCCTGGCGGCGGGCATCTGGCTCGAGGGCGTCAACTTCGCGATGGCCAGCGGCATGTACGCCGGCCGGGCGGCGATCGAGGCGCTGCGGGCGAACGACGTGTCGGTCGGCGGACTCGCCGGGTACGAACGGCGGCTCGCCGAGACCTTCGTGCTGCGCGACCACCGCAAGCTGCGCCGGGCTCCCGAACTGGTGCTGAGCGACCGGGTGCAGCACCTGTATCCCGAGCTGATCACCAGCGTGGTCGAGCGCATGTTCCGCGTCGACAACCCGGCCCCCAAGCCCGGCCTGCGCCGGATCCTCACGCAGGAGCGCCGGCGCCTCGGCATCCGGAAACGCGACCTGGTTCGCGACACCCTCGACGGACTGCGGAGTTTCGGATGACCCACGTCGAACGCGACCACACCTGGCCCGAGATCTCGTTCCAGGACCGGATGGACACCGTGCGCTTCGACGTGCACGAGCGTGCCCACATCACCGTCGACGGCAGCAAGTGCGAGGGCTGCAGCACCCAGCACTGCGTGGTGGCCTGCCCGGCGAACCTGTTCGTCCCGACCAGCGACGGCGGCATCGTGTTCAACTACGAGCAGTGCTTCGAGTGCGGTACGTGCTACCTCGTGTGCAACGTCGAGGGCGCGATCACCTGGACCTACCCCGACGGCGGGCACGGCGTCGTGTTCCGGCGGACCTGACGTGGAACGGGCCGACCTCGCATGATCGCCGTCTGTCTGAAGTGGACGCCGTCGCGCCTCGACGGCGGTCCGGTCGGCCCCGACCCGGGCGACGACCGGTTCGCCGGGGTGTCGCCCGCGGACCGAGCGGCGCTCGAGCTCGCGTTGCGACTCGCCGCGGTGACGGGCACGGAGGTCGTGGCGGTGGCAGCCGGTCCCGTCGGTGCGGAGCGCACGCTGCGCGACGCGCTCGCCGCCGGCGCGACGAGAGCCGTGCGACTCGACATGCCGACCGACAGCGACTCCCGCGACGTCGCCTTCGAGCTGGCCCAGGTGCTCGGCGACGCCACCGTCGTGCTCTGCGGCGACTACTCGCTCGATCGCGGCAGCGGGTCCGTGCCGGCGTTCGTCGCCCATCACCTCGCGGCGGCGCAGGCGCTCGGTCTGGTGGCGATCGACGTCGACGCCACGGGGGCGACGAGCGGGTCCGACGCGCCCCGCGTGCACGTCGTGCGGCGTCTCGACGGCGGCAGGCGCGAGCTGTTGGCCGTGCCGATGCCCTGCGTGCTGTCGGTCGAGGGCTCGGTCGCCACGTTGCGGCGGGCACCGCTGCCCCGGGTGCTCGCCGCTCGCAGCGCCCGGGTCGAGGTGGTCGCCACCCCGCCGGCGCACCACCACGGGGCGCCGGCGATCGTCACGTCGTACCGGCCACGGGCCCGGGTGATGCCGGCACCCATGGGCGGCGCGCTCGACCGGGTGCGCTCGCTCACCGACGCCGGCACCGCGTCGACCCGTGGCGAGACGATCGAGGTGCCGCCCCGCGAGGCTGCGGCCAGGATCCTCGCCGCCCTCCGCGAGTGGGGCCACCTGGGCTGACGCGGTCGGCGCCCGAGGGCGCGACCGATGGTCGTACGACCATCGTCCGATGGCGCGATCCCGGGGTGTGCCCGAGACTGTGCACGTGCAGGGAGCGACTCGACACGGCCCCGATCCCCATCCGTCCGCCCGCCCGGGGCTCGGGGCCGTGTCGAGTCGCCCCGTGCCGTCCGTCGGGGGCGATCCGGCCCCGTCCGACCTGCCCGACCTGCCCGACCTGTCCGACCCGTCCGACCTGTCCGACCTGTCCGACCTGCCCGTGGTGCTGGCATCGACCGCGGCGGACGCCGTCGTCGCCCCGCGAGGCGTCCGTCGGTTGACCCCGCAGCGCGGACGCGGCACCACGATCGGACTCGTCGTCGCGGCCCTGGCCGGCTCGTTCGCCGCGGCGACCGCCGTGAACGCCGCGCTCTTCCCCGTGCTCGGCGAGCCGACCGCCCAGTCGGTCTGGCAGAACCCGGGCCGGGTGCCCGAGCTGTCGACCACCTCGACCTCGACGCCGCGAGCCACCCCGGCCGTCGTCGTCGAGCCGACGGTGCCGACCCCCTCGATCCCGCTCGTCCCCGGCCTGCCGACGGCGTCGACCGGCTTCGACGGCGCTGCGGGGACGACCGGCGGCTCCACCGCGACCGGCTCGGTGGCCGACGACCGCCTCGACCGATCCGACGACGAGGTGCCGCACACCACGGCCCCGACGACCAACGGTCACGGCTCGTCCGGTTCGGGTTCGGGGGCCGCGACCCCCACCGGCACGATCCCGTCCGGTTCCGGCCCGTCCGGTTCCGGCCCGTCCGGTTCCGGCTCGTCCGGCACGGGTTCGTCCGGGTCCGATGAGGACCAGGACGACGACAGCGACGACGACGACAGCACCTCGACCTCGACGCACTCGACCGATCCGTCGACGTCGAGCGCCTCGAGCACGTCCACCACCGTGAAGCCGACCTCGTCGACCGCACCGACGACCACCGATGATCACCACGGGTCCGGGTCCGGCGGCTCCGGCTCGGGCTCCGGCTCGGGTGGGTCGGGTTCCGGCTCGGGCAGCTCCGGCGGCTCCGGATCCGGATCGGGCGGCTCCGCCAGCGACGACTGACCGAGCCCCGCGACTGCCCGGAACCGCGGGACGCGGACCGTCAGTGCTCGCGCAGGTGCTCCGACGCCCAGATCGCCGCCTGGGTGCGGTCGGTCACCCCGAGCCGCTGGAACACGCTCGTCAGATGCGCCTTGACGGTGCGCTCGCTGATGCCGAGCTTGCGGGCGATCTGCTTGTTCGCCAGACCCGACCGCACCTGCAGCAACACCTCGCGCTCGCGGTCGGTCAGGGTGACGGTGTCGCGGCGCGCCCGACGCGACTCGAGCAGCACACGGGCGGCCTTCGGGTCGAGCGGAGCTTCGCCGGCGTGCACGCTGCGGATGCCCGCCGCGATCTCCTCCGGCTCGGCGTGCTTCAACAGGTAGCCGTCGGCACCGGCGCTCAAGGCGTCGAGAATCCGGCTCTGGTCGCTGAACGACGTGAGCACGAGCACGCGGCTGCGCGGATGACGCTGGCTGATGCGCCGTGTGGCCTCGACGCCGTCGAGTTCGGGCATCGACAGATCCATCAGCACCACGTCCGGGTCCGTCGACGCGACGAGGTCGAGGGCCTCGAGCCCGTTGTTGGCCGTGCCCACGAGCTGGATGTCGTCGGTGGTGGCGAGCAGCTGCTCGAGCCCCGACCGCACCACGACGTGGTCGTCGACGACGACGACACGGATGACCTCGGGCGATCCCGCGGCACCTGGCGCGGCTGGTTCGACGGACATGTTCAGTTCCCTCCTGTGACCGGCACGTCGACGAGCACCGTCGTGCCTCGACCCGGCATCGACCGGGCCTCCAACGATCCGCCCATGTCGGCGACGAGTCCGGCCAGCGACCGCAGGCCCACATGGCCCTCGGTGCCCCGATCGGCCAACTGCTCGGCCGAGAAGCCACGGCCGTCGTCGTCGACGACGAGCCGGATGCGATGGTCGTCGCCGACGCGCAGGTCGACCCGGACATGCTGGGCGTGCGAGTGGGCCGACACGTTGCGCAGCGCTTCCTGCGCGGTGCGGTACATCAGCGCGGTGGTCTCGCGGGGCAGCTCGCGGCCGGCCAGGTCGACCGACAGCGACGTCACGATCCCCCGAGCGGCGAGCGGGCTCAACAGGTCGCCGACGGCCGACTCGAGCCCCTCCTCGTAGAGGTTGGGCGGGTAGATCTCGACGAGGAGCGACCGCAGCGACTTGATGCTGTTGCGGATCGCCGACGAGGCCTCGAGCACCTGTGTGCGCGACACCTCCTCGGCGCGTCCGATCGCCGCCAGACCGAGCGAGACGCCCGTGAGCTCCTGCACGACGCCGTCGTGCAGGTCGCTCGCGATCCGGCGACGTTCGTTGTCGGAGGCGTCGAGCGCGTGGCGGAGCAGTCGCTCGCGGTCGACCTGACCCGAGCGCAGTCGGCGGGCCATCCCCCAGGCGAGCGGGATCTGCACGAGCTGCAACAACACGAGTGCACCGATCGAGATCGGCGCGAACTGCGACCACAGCGTGCGACCCACGGCCGTGACCCCGCTGTAGCGGTAGTAGGCCTCGAACAGCACGTACGACCCGTCGGGCATGTCGAGCCGCTCGTACACCTCGAGCAGCTTCGTCTCCGTCTCGTACACGTTCTCCGGCCGGTCGAGGTCGCTCACCTCCGCCTCGCTCTCGCCGGTGGCGAGCACGACCGCCTTGTCGTCCTCGAGCGGGAACTGCTGGCCGATCAGGCGGGACTCGTCGGAGTAGAGCACCACGCCGTCGGCCGACCAGATCTTCACCCGCACCAGCGACCCCTGCAGCACGTGCTCGCGCACCTCGGCGTCGATCCGGTCGAGCAGATCGCGGTCGAGGTCGTACAGGCGGGCGTCGAGCAGCGGTTCGATGATGCCCTGGCCGGTGGTCCAGGTGACGCGCTGCGCATCGGCGATCGCCTGGTCGGTCCCCACACGGCGGCTCGCCAACGCGGTCAGCGCGCTGACCAGCCCGAGCACCACCACGCCGGCGAACGCGAAGCGAGCGACCACGCGCGCCACCGAGATCGGCTCGGCCAGTCCGATCTCGTCTCGTCGGCGCCCTCGCACCGTGCCATGTTCGCGTCCGCTCAGCCGCGTCACCAATGCATGTTGGCGGTGCCGGCGGGCGCGCCACCACTGCCCGATGGTGCTAGTACCCCTGCTCGCGACCGCCAGTAGCGTGACGATGATGCACCAGCGACTCGGCGAGCTCACCTGGCCCGAGGTCGACGGCCGGACGGTGGTGCTGGCCGTCCCGGTCGGTTCGTGCGAGCAGCACGGCCCGCACCTGCCGCTCGACACCGACACGCGCATCGCCGTCGCCCTCGCCGACGCGCTGTCGCAGCGATCGCACGACCCCGCGTCCGGTCTGCCGGCGGTGCTGGTGGCACCGGCGGTGGCCGTCTCGGCGAGCGGTGAGCACGCCGGCTTCCCCGGCACCCTGTCGATCGGTACCGAGGTGACCGAACGGCTGCTCGTCGAGCTGGTGCGATCGGCCGACTGGGCCGCCGGCGTGGTGCTCGTCAACGGCCACGGCGGCAACGCGGCGGCCGTGACGCGGGCGGTCGAGCAGAGCCGGCACGACGGGCGGTCCGTCCTGTCGTGGTGGCCCCGGGTGCCCGGCGGCGATGCGCACGCGGGCCGCACCGAGACGTCGCTGTTGCTGCACCTCGCCCCGGCCTCGGTCCGCCTCGATCGGGCGGTGGCCGGACGTACCGAGCCGGTTCGCGAGCTGATCGACGAACTGCGGGCACACGGCACGCGCCACGTGAGTCCCGCCGGGGTGCTCGGCGATCCGACCGATGCGACCGCCGACGAGGGCGCACGCATCGCCGCGCAGCTGACCGACGACCTGTGCCACTGCGTGCTCGAGTGGGCGACGGCCACGGGGGGCGACCGGTGACCTCGTCGGTCCGCCGGTTCCGGCTGGACCGCACCTATCGCCGGCCGGGCGCGGGCCGAGTCGTCATCGGCGGGTCCCCGCTACGTCTGCTCACGGTGGCCGACGCCGCCGTGCCGCTCCTCGAGGGCCTCGAGCGCGACGGCACCGTGACGGCCGGTGGCGCGGGCGTCGACCGCCTGCTCGCGCGTCTCGTCGACCTGGGTGTCGTGCACCCGCTGCCGAGCGACCCGGCACTCGACTCGGCGCTCGACCACGCGGCCGACGCCGAGGCCGAGGGCTCCGCGGTGTTGACGGTGGTGGTGCCGTGCCGGCGGACGGGCGGTCCGCACGGTGGCGGCGCCCCGGTCCACCCGGTGTGGCGCTCGGCGTCGGTGCTGGTCGACGACGCATCGACGCCGCCGCTCGTCGCGCCACCCGGCACCCGGCTCGTCCGCCTCGACACCAACGTCGGTCCCGGCGGTGCACGGAACGCAGGGCTGGCCGAGGTCACCACCCCGTTCGTCGCGTTCGTCGACGCCGACGTCGAGGTCGACGAGACCGCCCTGGTGTCGCTGCTCGCGTGGTTCGACGATCCGCAGGTGGCACTGGTGGCCCCCCGGGTCCGGGCTGCCGGCGGGGCGTCGTGGCTCGCCCGGTTCGAGGTGTCGCGTTCGCCGCTCGACCTCGGCGACGAGCCGGCGCGCGTGGCCCCGACCACGCGCGTGTCGTACGTCCCGGCGGCGGTCGTGATCGCGCGTGTCGACGCGCTGCGGGCCGTCGGCGGGTTCGACGCCGCGCTGCGCTGGGGCGAGGACGTCGACCTGGTGTGGCGACTGATCGAGGCGGGGTGGCGGTGCCGCTACGAACCGTCGGTCGAGGTGCGTCATCGCACTCGCGACGGCCTGCGCCCCTGGGTCGGGCAGCGGTTCCGCTACGGCACGTCGGCGGCACCGCTCGAGGAGCGTCACCCCGGCGCGCTCGCGCCCGTGCGGATGAGCGGATGGAGCGTGGCGACGTGGGCACCGGTGGCGGCGGGGTGGCCCCTCGTCGGTGCGGCGATCGGCGCGGGATCGGCCGCTGCCCTCACCCGGAAGCTGCGTCAGGTGCCGGCCTCGGAGGCGTGGCGGATCGCCGGGCTCGGCAACCTGTACGCGGGCCGGCTGCTCGCCGGCACGCTCACGCGTGCCTGGTGGCCGATCGCGCTGCCGGCGGCGCTGCTGTCACGCCGCGCCCGACGGGTCGTGATCGCCGCGGCGGTGGTACCCGTGATGCTCGACCTGCGCCGCGAACGGCCGGCGCTCGATCCGGTCCGCTACGCCGTGCTGCACCTGCTCGACGACCTGTCGTACGGGGCCGGCGTGTGGGTCGGGGCGTGGCGTCACCGCTCGCTCGGCGCGCTGCGACCACGGTTCGAGTCGTGGCCGCCGCGCGATCGGGGCGGTGCCGCCGGTGGAGCGCGGTTCAGGCGTTCGTGAGCTCGCGGGCGCGGGCTGCCAGATGAGCGCGCACGTCGTGGCACGACTCGCACACGTGCGAGGGGATCACACCCCAGTTCATCAGGTGACCGAACACGATGCAGCCGAGACACACGGCGAACACCGCCTCGAGCGAGGCCGCGACCGCCAACCCGGCGACCAGCACGACGGCGACGGCGTCGCTGCCGGCGAGCGACGCGACGAGCGCGCCCGCGCTGAAGGCCAGCCCGACGCCCTGGGCGAAGCGCTTGGGTGGCCCCGGCACGAACCGGTGGGCGACCCGGACCCGCGGGGTGATCACCTCGGTCACGAGGCGACCGAGCGGGCTGAACCGCGGGCCGGCGACGACACGGGCGAGGAAGCCGTACGCGAGCGGCACCAGCACCCACCACTCGCGGATGACGAGGAACGCCACGGACTGCACGACGGCACCGGCCGCGACCAGGCGGGCCGACGTCTCGTTGACGGGGTTCGGGAAGCTGTCGGTGAGCCAGCGGCGGATGCTCATGCGGCTCAGGTTAGAGGGACAATTCCGATAAGACAAGTCGGAATTACCGCGGTCCCGCACCTGCTGGCACCTGCTGGCACCTGCTGGCACCTGCTGGCACCGGCGATCGCCACCGAGCCGTGCGCCGACGGTACGGTGACCGGCCATGACGCTGCGGCTCACCGTCGACCACGCCCGCTGGCGGGCCCACGTCGCCGCCACGGCCGATCGGGTCACCGCGAGCGGCGACCTGGTCGCCGTCGTGAAGGGCAACGGCTACGGCATCGGCCGCGACCTGTTGATCGCCGAAGCCCGTCGCCACACCCGGGCGATCGCCGTCGGCACCGTGCACGAGGCGGCCGCCCTGGCCCGCGCCGCCGCACCGACGTCCGATCTGGAGGTGCAGGTGCTCACGCCGCCCACCGAGCCGGTGGCGGGGCTCGGGCTGGGCGACCACGTCGTGCTCACCGTGGGATCGCTGCACCACGCCGCCGCCGTGGCCGGCCACGTCGGGCCGGTGGCGGTGAAGCTCCGATCGTCGATGCGCCGCTACGGGGTGACCCCGTCCGACCTGCCGGCGGTCGTCGCCGCGCTGGCCCGCCAGGGCCGCGACGTCCACCACTTCGTGCTGCACCTGCCGCTGCTCGGGCCGGCCCGCGATGCCGCCGCACAGGTGGCCGAGATCGACGCCTGGACGGCCCACCTGGCCGACGACGCCACGATGTCGGTCAGCCATCTCGAGGCAGACGACTTCGCCCACCTCGCGGCGAGCCGACCGGGACGCCGCTGGCGGTTGCGCACGGGCACGGCGTTGTGGCACGGCGACAAGACGTTCCTGCACCTCCAGGCAACGGTGGTCGACACCTCGCCGGTCAGGGCGGGCGAGGTGGCCGGCTACCGCGCCACGCCACTCGACGCCGAGGGCACCCTCGTGATGGTGGGCGCGGGCTCGGCACACGGGGTGACGCCGTTGGCCGACGGACGCAGCCCGTTCCACCACGACCGCCGACGGCTCCCGCTGCTGGAACCGCCACACATGCACACCTCGATGTGCATCGCGCCCGCCGACGGGCGCGTGCCCACGATCGGCGAGTGGGTCGACGTGCAGCGTCCGCTCACCGCGGTGCTCCCGGACGAGATCGTGCTGTCATGACCGCCGTCACCCACCGCCGACCACGCCTCGTCGGCCTCGACGTGACCCGCGCGCTCGCCCTCGTGGGCGTCGTGATCATGAACTACCACGGCTATCTCAACGGGAGCGGCGCGGTCGCCGGACCGGACGGCTCCCTCGCCCAACGGTGGTTCGACCCGTGGACGGGCGTGCTCTCGACCCGCTTCGCGGCCACCTTCGTGGTCGTCGCCGGTGCCGGGGTGTCGCTGCTCACCGAGCGCAGCCGCACGTCCACCGACCTCGACACCCGCCGAGACGCCCGGCGCGACGATCGCTGGCGACTGATCCGCCGTGGCGTGCTGTTGTTCGGCTTCGGGTTCCTCCTCGACTGGATCTGGCCCGGCACGATCCTGTTCTTCTACGGCGCGTACTTCCTGGCCGCGAGCGTGATGTTCACCCTGCGCACCCGGTGGTTGATCGTCGTGGGCTCGGTGGCCGCGGTCGCCGGTGCCGCGATCCAGTGGTGGGTCCTCGCTCGACGCGCCGACGGTCACGACGTGTCGTGGCTCACCGATCCGCGCACCCTGTCGACCCGTTCGCCGAGGGGGTTGCTGCTCGACACCTTCGTCAACGGCACGCATCCCCTGCTGCCGTGGCTCGCGTTCCTCTGCGCCGGCATGGTGCTCGGCCGAGCACTCGTCGGGACCGACGCCGCGGCGCGTCTCCCCCGGCTGGCCGCGATCGGCGCCGGCACCACCGCGGTCACGTACCTGCTGAACCACGTCCTCACCTCAGGGCGCTCGGGCGACACGGTGTGGGTCGGCGTCTGGTCGACACGCCCGTTCGACCGCGGGTTGCTGTACACCATCGGCACCATCGGCTCGTCGCTCGCCGCCGTCGCACTGGTGTCGATGGCCGCCGAACGGTGGCGCGACAGCGGACCGGTGGGCGTGCTGCGAGCCGCGGGCGAGACGACCCTGTCGATCTACGTCGCGCACGTGCTGGTGTTCCGCGCCCTGGTCGACCGAGCCGGGATGGTGGGTGCGACCGGGCTCGACACGGCGTTGCTGTTCGCAGTCGGCTTCTGGGCGTTCGCCCTGATGGTGGCCGCGTGGTGGCAGCGGTTCGTGGGGATGGGTCCGCTCGAGCGCGTCTACCGTCGCTTCGGCGGTTGACCGTCCGCCGACGGCGTGCGGCTCAGAGCACCTCGGCGAAGGTGTCGCAGGTGCGCGGGTCCTGCGAGTCGAAGCCCCGCTGGAACCACGACTGGCGCTGTTCGGCCGAGCCGTGCGTCCACGACTCCGGATCGATGCGCCCCTGGGTCTTCTCCTGGATCCGGTCGTCGCCCACGCCCTCGGCTGCGGCGAGCGCCTCGCGGATCTCGGCCGACGAGTCGAGCAGTCCGCGGGCGTTGACGTCGCCGACCCACACGCCGGCGTAGCAGTCGGCCTGCAGTTCGAGCGCGACCGAGTACTGGTTGGCCCGGCTCGGATCGTTCTGCTGCGCCTGCTGCACCTGCGCGTTGGTGCCGAGCACGTTCTGGACGTGATGGCCGTACTCGTGGGCGACGATGTACTGCTGGGCGAGGTCGGTGGACGCCCCGATGAGCTGCTGTTCGAGCGCCACGAGGAAGTCGAGGTCGAAGTACACCAGGTTGTCGTTCGGGCAGTAGAACGGCCCGGTCTGCGACGACGCCTGTCCGCACCCGGTGCTGGTGGCGCCGGAGAAGAACACCGTCTTGGTCGGTTGGTACGCCGTGTCGAAGAAGGTGGGGAGCGCATCTTCCCAGAAGTCGTTCACGTCCTGGACGGCCCCGCACACGACCTGCTCCTGCTCGCTGCTACAGGCACCGTCGGCGGCGTCGGCGCTCTGGGTGTCGGTGCCGCCGAGGCTGCTCGACGTGGTGCTGCCGCCCGCGCCGAGCAACTGTGGCAGCACCATCGCCGCGAGGACGACGAGCAGACCGAGGATGCCACCGCCGGCCTTCATCGGGAACGGGAAGCCGCCGCCGCTGCCGCCGGGGAACGAGAAGCCGCCGCCTCCACCGCTCTGGCCGCGGCGGTCGTCGATCAGCGAACCGTCCTTCGATCGAACCTTGGTCATGTCCCCACCTTGTCAGATGCGCGCGGCCGTCGCGGCACAGGTCTCCGACGAGCGTGCCCACCGGATCGTCGCGTCAGACGCCGGGATGCCCGCTGTCGTCGGTGACGTGCGTGCCCGGCGAGCCGTGGGCACCGGTGTCGGCGTCGGAGGACGTCGACGGCGGGCGGTCACGCGGTCCCGACGGGGTGTGGTCGCCCTCGGCCGGCAGATGGGCACCGCCGTCGGCCGTGGTGTTCGCGACGCTGGACGCGCCGTCCTCGCCCGCGTCGACCCGGCGTTCGAGCTCGAGCAGGCCGTCGAGCACGTCGAGCTCGCCGGTCGGCGTGAGCGAAGGCCGTGGTGGCACCGCGCGCAGCCCCTGCCGGCGCAACCCGCGCATCCCCACCGCACCGGCGCCGATCAACGGCCCGCGGTCGCCGAGGCGCGCCGGCGTGATCCGAGCGCCGCGCGTGTACTCGGCGCGCGAGTGGCGGTCGAGCGCGGCCTGCGCGGCGTTGAAGAACGTGGCACCGAACCCCAGCGCGACCGGGCCACCGACGACCGCGAGGTCGAGGTCGAGGAGGTTGCAGACCGAGGCGACCGCCCGCCCGACGAGCTCGCCGGTGCGCTGCATGATCTCGTAGCTCGGCTCGGTCGGCGGGCGCCCGGTGATCACCTCGATCGCACGGCCCGAGGCCTCGGCGTCGAGGCAGCCGCGGGCACCACACCCGCACCGACGACCGTTCGGCTCGACGACCACGTGCCCGATGTGCCCGGCGTTGCCGCTGCCGCCCTCGAGCAACTGCCCGTCGATCACCACCCCGCCGGCGATGCTGCCCGACACCACCACGGCCAGGAAGTTCGAGCGCCCCTGCGCGGCGCCGAGCCATCCTTCTGCGAGCGCGAGCGACGTGGCGTCGAGCCCGCCGTAGACCGGCAGCGACACGGCCTCCTCGAGCCGCTCGCGCAGCGGGAAGTTGCGCCAGGCCTCGACGTTCACCGGCGACACCGTCTCGACGTCGGCGGTGATCGGGCCGACGCAGCCGACCCCGATCGCGAGCGGGTTCATCTGGTGGTGCTCGTCGGCGCGCAGCAGCATGTCGTCGACGATGCCGACGAGCGACTCGAACAGCTCGCCGTCGTTGAGCCCCTGGTCGACCGGCACCTGGGTGCGGTCGATCAGGTCGCCCCGCAGCGTCATCAACCCTGCGGACAGGCGCGAGCCACCGATGTCGATCGCGACGATCAGATCCCGGTCGGGGTTCACCTCACGCACCGTAGCGGCGAACACGCGACGTGGCCCGGTTCCGCGCCGAGCGCGACGACGATGGAAGAATCGGCCCCCGTGAGTGAGGCCCGCACCGACTGGAACCCGTTGTTGCGCGGCGAGTTCGACCAGCCCTACTGGCGCGACCTGCAGGCGTTCGTGGCCGGCGAGCGGGCGAGGTACACGGTGTTCCCGCCCGCCGAGCAGGTGTTCAACGCGCTGCACCTCACCTCGTACGCGAACACCCGGGTGGTGCTGCTCGGTCAGGACCCGTACCACGGACCGGGTCAGGCCCACGGGCTGTGCTTCTCGGTCCGGCGCGGTGTGAAGCCTCCGCCGTCGCTGGTGAACATCTTCCAGGAGCTCCGCGACGATCTCGGCATCGAGCCACCCGGGCACGGCAATCTCGAGGGTTGGGCCGAACAGGGCGTGCTGCTGCTGAACACGTGCCTCACCGTCCGCAGTGGCGCGGCAGGCTCGCACCACGGCAAGGGGTGGGAGACGTTCACCGATCAGGTGCTGCGCGTGGTGAACGACAAGACCGAGCGCGTGGTGTTCCTGCTGTGGGGAGCGCCCGCACGTCGCAAGGCGGCACTCGTCGACACGTCGCGGCACGTGATCATCCAGTCGGCCCATCCGTCGCCCCTGAGCGCGCACCACGGCTTCTTCGGCAGCCGGCCGTTCAGCCGCACCAATACGGCGCTCGCCGAGGTCGGGTCGGCGCCGATCGACTGGCGACTCCCCACCTGACCGTCGAAGCGGCGGGTCGGCGATCCCCCTACGATCGACGAGCGATGGCCTCCCGACCCCCCTGGACCGAACGTCCGAAGGTCACCGAACTGCGGCGACGGTCCCGTCTCGCCGACGCGCTCGTCGGCGCGCTCGACGGCTTCCGCCGACATCAGACCGGCCGCAGCGCGGCGCTCGTCGCGCACTTCGGCTTCATCTCGGTCTTCCCGCTGTTCCTGGTGTTCACCACGATCCTCGGCTTCGTGCTGCAGGACAACCCGAAGCTGCAGCAGGACATCGTCGACTCCGCGCTGGCACGGCTGCCGCTGATCGGCGCCAAGCTCGCCCAGAGTCCCCAGGCGCTCGAGGGCAGCGTCGTCGCGCTGCTCGTCGGCCTGCTGCTCGCCATGTGGAGCGGGATGAAGGCCTTCGTCGCGCTGCAGGGCGCGCTCGACAACACCTACGAGATCGCCGTCGACGACCGGCACGGCTTCGCGGGCACGCGGGTCAGGGCGCTCTCGGCCATCGGCGTGATCGGCGTCGCGCAGGGCGTCAGTGCGTTCCTGACCGGTGTGGTCTCGGCCGCCGGGTTGTCCGCACTGAGCAACGTGGCGATCGTGGTGGCTGCCGCGGTGCTGAACGCCGCCGTGCTCGCGTTCACCTACCGATGGCTCACGACCGCAGCCCTCACGTGGCGCGAGGTGGTGCCGGGTGCGGTGTTCGCCGGCGCGGCGTTCGCGCTGCTGCAGGTGGTCGGCACCACGGTGATCGCCCGATCGCAGTCGAATGCCGAGAGCATCTACGGCGAGTTCGCCACCGTGATCGCGCTGCTGGCCTGGCTGTCGTTGCACGCGACCGTCGCGCTGGTGGGGGCCGAGCTCAACCGGGCGATCGCGACGTCGACCCGTTGGGGGTCACGCAGCGAGGCCGGGATGCACCCCGAGGGTGCGGGCTGAGCACACGGCCTCCTGCTCCGACGTCGAGCACCACGTGTCGGCATCGACCTCGGTGAAGCCGGCGTCGTCGAGCAGGCCGGCCGCCGCGCTCCAGTCGGGAACGTGGACGAGCATCGGGGCACCCGCCGGCATCGCCGCCCAGAGTGCGAGCACTGCGTGTCGGTGGTCGCCGTCGGTGGCCGCCCACAGCACGTGGTGGCAGCCGTCGGCCTCGACGCGCACGGCCGCACCGCCCCCGGGCAGCACCCATCGCTCGGCGCCGACGACGTCGAGCAGGGCGAGCAGTTCGGGTCGGGTGCATCCCAGATCCGCCGCGTCGGCTCGGCGCGCCGGTGACGCCGACCGCACCTCGGGGACCACCCCGCGCAGGTAGCGCAGCCGCCACCGAGGGATCATGCCGCGCCGACCGTAGGCGGCGAGCGCTGCTGGGTGCGACGAGCTGCACGTGCTGCGGTCGGGGCGGTCGACGAGCAGGCGGTCGAGCAGCCCGGGCCGTAGGTCCCTCGAACGCGGGGACCATCGCGCCAGAATCCGAGGGACCCTTCGGACCACCCGAACGGGTCAGCAGACGACGGAACCCGCGGGGTGCAGGTCTCGCGACGACGAGCCGACGAGCACGTGGTACGCACCCGCGGGCACGACCCAGCCGTGCGCAGCCACGTCCCACACGGCGAACGCGCGCTCGGGCAACCACATCGTCGCCGTCACCGTCTCGCCCGCAGCGGCGCGCACCTTGGCGAAACCGCGCAGCTCGCGACGCGGCCGCCGCGGGCCGTCGACGGGTGCCTCGACATAGCACTGCACCACCGTGCCGCCGTCCCGGCTGCCGGTGTTGGTGACCGGCACGCTCACCTCGATCCCCGCGTCGATCGAGCCGCTGATCGACGCCGCGCCGAGCTCGAACGACGTGTAGCCGAGGCCGAACCCGAACGGGAAGCGGGGCTCGATCTCGCGGGCGTCGTACCAGCGGTAGCCGATGAACTGGCGCTCGTCGTACCGGGCGACGCCGCCCTCGCCGGGATGCGACAAGAACGCGGGGGTGTCCGCCAACCGGGCGGGGACGGTCATCGGCAGACGGCCGCCCGGCTCGGCCTCACCGAGCAGCACGTCGGCCAGTGCGTTGCCCATCTCCTCGCCGGGGAACCACACCTGCATCACGGCGGCGACGTCGTCGAGCCACGGCATCGTGACCGGCGAGCCCGCGTTGATCACCACGACGGTCCGGGGATTCGCCTCGGCCACCCGGCGCACCAGCTCGTCCTGGCGGCCGGGCAGGTCCATCGTGGTGCGGTCCTCGCCCTCCGTCTCCCAGTCGGCGTTGGTGCCGACGACCACCACCGCGACGTCCGCGTCGCGTGCGGCGTCGACCGCCATGGCGACGGTGTCGTCGCGCTCGGGACCGGTCACGCCGATCATGACGCCGCGGATCTGCAGGGTGTGCCACAGCGCGACGTCGAGCTCGATCTCGACCGGCACGCCGGCCGTGAGCTCGGCGGTGGCGAGGATCTCGGGGCTGGCGTTGCCGAACAGCGCACCGCCGGTCTGCGGCGTGGAGAGGTCGACGAGCAGCTCGCCGTCGACACGGAACGTGGCCGGTCCGACGGCCACCACACCGAAGGTGAAGGTGCCGGTGTCGTCCGGGGTGAACGTGCCGCGCACGGTGGCGCCGAAATGGTTGCGGTCGAGGCCGTCGCCCGGTCCCTCGGCCCACACGAGCGTGAGCCGCTCGACGTGGCGGCGTGTCTCGTTGCCGTGCACGTCGTGGTAGTCGACATCGAACGAGCCGCGCAGTCCGGGCAGCCGCTTGTCGATGCGGCACCCTTCTTCGTGTCGCACCTCGACGCCGCGCGCCTGCAGTGCGTCGAGCAGGCCGACGGGCCGATTCGCGCGCACCTGTGCGCTGCCGCCACCCTGGATGCGCCCGCGCGCGGCGTTGGGGCCGATGAGCGCCACCGTGGCAGCGGGACGCAGCGGCAGGGCGGGCGCGCCGTCGTCGTGCGTGCGGTTGCGGAGGAGCACCGTCGCCTCGATCGCCGCCCGACGGATGACGGCGCGCGTGTCGTCCGCGTCGTCGGTGATCTCGTCGCCGGGGGCGACGTCGTCGAAGAGGCCGCACCACTCGAACAGGTGCAGCAGCCGGCGGACGCACTCGTCGACGTGTGACGGGTCGACCTCGCCGTCGCGCACCGCTTGGACGAGCTTGGCCCCGCGCTCCCGGGTGGGCCCGGGCATCTCGAGGTCGAGCCCGGCGAGCGCCGACGCGACCGTGTCGTGGTGGGCGAACCAGTCGCTCACGACCACGCCGTCCCAACCCCACTCGTCGCGCAGCAGTGTCTGCATTAGGTCGGTGCTGTCGGGCACGTAGCGACCGTTGACGCGGTTGTAGCTGCTCATCATCGACCGCACGTCGGCGCCGCCCTCGTCGACGGGACGCACCGCGGCTTCGAACGGCACGAGGTACAGCTCGCGGAGGGTGCGCTCGTCGAGCTCGCTCGAGATGGTCATCCGCTCGAACTCGGTGTCGTTGGCGACGAAGTGCTTGATGCACGCGGCGACACGCTCGGATTGCACGCCCTTCACGTAGGCGACGGCGAGGTGCGCGGTGAGGGTCGGGTCCTCGCTCATGCACTCGAAGTTGCGGCCGCCGATGGGGGTGCGATGGAGGTTGACGGTGGGTGCGAGCAGCATCTGCGCGCCCTTCGACCGGGCTTCGCGTCCGAGTGCCATGCCGACCTGTTCGACGAGGTCGGGATCGAACGTGGCACCGAGTGCGGTGCCGCACGGGAACGACGCCGACGCCGGGCCGTTCCACGTCGTGCCGCGCACGCCGGCGGGACCGTCGCTGCACCGCAGCACCGGCACGCCCGGTTGGGCCGACGTGTGCCAGCTGTCGTGTCCCGTCATCAGCGCGACCTTCTGCTCGAGGGTCAGCGAGGCCAGCAGTGCATCCACGTCGATCGCCATCCGGCGAGTCTGACAGACGCCCACCGGACGCGACGCCGGGACCAGACGGCCCAACCCGGGCGTTTCCGTCCCGAGGTCAGGTGGGCGGGGGAACGCTGCGGTCGCTGACCCAGTTGCCGTGGAAGCCGAACGGGACCCGTTGCGGCAGCGGCACGCGGGCGACGTAGCCGCGGGCGAGGTCCTGGGCGTCGAGCACCACGAACTCCGCGCCACCCGTGGTGGCGTCGTGCACGAACGTGACCAGCCAGCCGTCGTCCTCGACCTGCGAGCCCTGGCGGCTCACGAACACCGGCTCGCCCGCGGCGCGACCTGCGCCGTGGTCGAACACCTGCTTGGAGCCGGTCTGGAGGTCGTACTTGAACGTCGGCCAGGTGGGCTCGTCGCCCGGACTCGCGCAGTAGCCGTACCGGTACGGCTTGGCGGTGAGCGAGCCACGATGGCGGGGGAACTCGGACCGGGCATCGTCGATCACCACCGTGCTCGTCGTACGCGTGCGCGGGTCGAGCGTCCAGCGCTCGAGTCGGGCGAAGCAGTCGCCGAACGGGCCGCGCAGGTCGTTCATGAACATCCGGTCGTACACGCACACGTCGATGACGACCTTGCCGTCGTCGACCCCACCCTCGACGTCGTACGCGTTCATCGGGTGGAACACGTAGCCGAGCGGCGCCTCGACCCACACGATGTCGGCCGCGTCGCCCTCGCGGGGCAGCAGGCCGAGGCGGCTGCCGTAGTCGGGGTTCCAGCCGAAGGGGAACGAGTCGCCGGCGAAGGCGCGGTCGAGGTCGACGGTGACGGGCATGTCGTAGACGACCGCGTAGCGCTGGGTGAGCGACATGTCGTGGATCATCGACATCCCCGGCAGCGGGATGTCGACGGTGCGACGCACCTTGCCGTCGACACCGACGACCACGTACTGCACGTGATCGAGCCACTGGGGCCAGGCGTAGACGACGGCGTGCATCTCGCCGGTGTCGGGGTCGACCTTCGGGTGGGCGGTGAACGCCCCGGGCAGCGTGCCACCGAAGTCGTCACGAGCGATCGACTCGAGCTCGTAGGTGAGGGTGACCGGTGTGCCGCCGGCCTCGACCATCGCCCACGTCGTGCCGGCGAAGCCACCGACGTTGGTGTTCGGCCCGCGGCCCGACCCGTTGAAGTCGGGGCCGGACAGGTCGGGCTGGCCGCGCACGGCCCGGATCGCGGTCCCTCCGACATAGCGGTTGCGATACCACTCGGCCCGCCCCTCGCGCAGGCGGATGCCGTGCACCATGCCGTCACCGAGGAACCAGTGGTGGGCGGCAGGATCGACGTCCTCGAACGGGTTGGGTCCGTTGCGCAGGTAGCGGCCGTTCAGATCGGCGGGCAGTTCGCCGATCACCGGCAGGTCGTACGCCGTGACCTCTTCGGTCACCGGGGCGAAGTTGTCGGTCAGATAGCGCGACGGGCTCACGGGTGGGGCCTCCTGGCTCGATGGGATGAATGGAGAGTGACACTCTCCATTCATCGTGTCAAGCCGAGGGTGGCGGATCGTTGGACACGAGCGGCAGCCGGAAGCCGATGGTGGCGCCACCACCCGCCCGATTCGCCGCCGAGACCGTGCCCCCGTGCGACTCGACGAGGTCACGCACGATCGCGAGGCCGAGCCCGCTGCCGGGCAACGCGCGTGCCGCGTCGCTCCGGTAGAAGCGGTCGAACAGCCGCGGCAGGTCGTCGTCCGCGACCCCGGGGCCACGATCGCTCACCTCGACGGCACCGGCACGCACCGTCACGTCGACCGGCCCGTCGCTGAACTTCAACGCGTTGTGCACGAGGTTGGTGATCGCCCGCTCGAGACCGTTGGGACGCACGACGACCTGGCTGCGATCGGCCACCACCACGATCTCGCGGCCGGACCGCCGCCGGGCACGGTCGACCACGCGGTCGACCGAGTCGGCCAGCACGACCGTGGCCGGCAGCTCCTCGTCGCGTCGATCGGTGGCGAGCTCGACGAGCTCGTTCACGAGCGACGTGAGCTCCTTGGTCTCGCTCTCGACGTCGGCCAGCAGGCGCTGTCGCGACTCGGGCGACAGCTCGTCGTAGCGCTGCATGACGCGAACGTTCGTGCGCAGGCTGGTGAGCGGCGTGCGCAGCTCGTGGCCGGCGTCCTGCACGAGCTGCTGCTGCGCCTTCTTCGATCGGGCGAGCGAGGCGAGCATCCCGTTGAACGCGGTGCCCAGCCGACCCGTCTCGTCGTTGCCCTCGACGGGCACGTCGTGCTCGAGATCGCCCGACGCAGCCACCTTGGTGGCGACGTCGGTGAGCCGGACGAGCCGCCGCGTCACCTGCTGCGCGATCAGGATCCCGACGAGCGCGGCGAGCACCGACACGCCGACGACGATGAGCAGGGTCTTGTTGCGGATGCTCTCGAGCACGTGTTCGGTCTCGCGGAGCGACCGTGCGAACTGCACGGCACCGCCCTCGCGCACCTCGACGGTGAGCACCCGGTAGAGCTCGCCGTCGATCTCGACGTCGTGGCGCAGGTTGCCGCGTCGCACGTCGCCGGCTGCGACCGCGAGGTCGTCGTCGGTGACCGGCAGCTCGCCGCTGTAGGGGGCGTCGGTGACGTTGCCGTCGGCGTCGATCACCTGGACGAGGATCTGGGTGAAGCCGCGGAACCGGTCGTCCTCGTCGCCGTCGCCACCGCCGAGGTCGGGACCCGGCCGCTGGTCGATGGGGAACCCGTTGGCGACGCGCTGGGCCGCGTCGACGAGCGACGCGTCGATCTGCTGGCGCAGTTCGTGCTCGGTCGCGACGTAGCTCACCGCGCCGCCGGCGATGGTGGCCGCGGCCGCCAACGCGACCATCGCGACCGCGAACTTGAGGCGGAGGCTCATCGGGACGGGCGGATCACTGGGCGCGCACGGTGTAGCCGACGCCGCGCACCGTGTGGATGAGCTTGGGCAGGTCGCCCGTGTCGATCTTGCGCCGGAGGTAGCTGATGTACACGGCGAGGTTCTTCGAGTCGGGACCGAAGTCGTAGTTCCAGATCCGCTCGTAGATCGTGGTGTGGTCGAGGACGATGCCGCTGTTGCGGACGAGCAACTCGAGCAGGTCGAACTCGGTCTTCGAGAGCTCGATCTCGTCGTCGTCGCGCCACACCCGGCGCGAGCTGGGGTCGACCTTGAGGTCGGCCACCTGCAACACACCGGCCGCGGCCGCCTCGACCTCGTCGGGCTTGGACCGACGGAGCAGCGCGCGCAGCCGCGCGAGCAGCTCGTCGAGCTCGAACGGCTTCGGCAGATAGTCGTCCGCGCCGGCATCGAGACCGGCCACACGATCGGGGGTCTCCGTGCGGGCCGTGAGCATGAGGATCGGCAGACGATCGCGTTCGGCACGCAGCACACGGCAGACCGTGAGGCCGTCGATGTTGGGCATCATCACGTCGAGGACGGCCACGTCGGGCCGCCGCTCGCGGATCGCGGCCAAGGCGACGGCGCCGTCCGAGGCGAGCTCGACCTCGTAGCCGTCGAGCTCGAGCGCCCGCGCCAACGACTCGCGGATCGCCCGATCGTCGTCCACCACCAGTACTCGCCCGCTCATCGTGTCCATTCTGTTCCTCCCGGGCGGGCCGGCCGCGCATCTCGCGCGACCGGCCCGTCGTTCCTCGTGTGTTCCTGTGTGTCGCCGATCAGGCGGCGCTGTCCGTGTCGTCGGCGCTGTCGGTGTCGTCGGCGTCCGAGCCGTGCCCGTGCCGCCCCATGCCGCCCATGTCACCCATCGGGCCGGCGGGCAGGCCGCTGTTCACCATCTCGGTGATGCGGGTCGTCAGTTCGGCGAGGCGGGCGTCGGCCTCCTCCTGGGTGAGGTCGCCCTCGGCCACCTCCTCGGCCAGGTGCTGACCGGCGGCGGTGACGAGCTCGTCGATGACGGTCTGCACCTCGACGCCGTTGGCGGTGGCGATCTCGGCGATCGTCTGGCCGGACTCGAGCGCGGTGCGCAGGTCGTCGAGCGACATGCCGAGCGCCTCGGCGGCGGCGTCGAGGCCGAGCCCGGGGCCTCGGCCGCCCATGCCACCGGCGCCGCCGCGGCCGCCCATCGGGCCGGCGGCATCGAGCGCCTCGACGACGGCGGTGAGCTGGTCGGCGGTGATGGTGCCGTCGTCGACGAGCGGCTGGAGGATCTCGGCGAGGCGGGACGACCGGTCGGGGCGTGCGTCGGTGTCGGTGCCCGTGTCGGTGTCGGTGTCGGTGTCGGTGTCGGTGCCCGTGTCGGTGGTGGCATCCGTGGTGGTCGGGTCCTCGGCCGTGACGACGGCGACATCGCTCGACGCCGCGCCGACGAGGCCGGTCTGTTCGAGGACGAGGCCGGCACCGGCACCGGCGACGAGGCCGACGAGGAGGCCGCTGGTCAGGAGCTTTCGGTTCATCGGAGGGTTCCTTCGGGGTGTGGAGTCGACGTCGACTCGGCTGGTGGGGCGAACCTGCCGGGGTTCGAGGGACCGAGCCCCGGCGTCGACCATGGTGCGACCCGAAGGTGAAACCGCCGCCCCGGCGAGGTGAGAACGAGGTGTGAGCACCGGCGGCGCCGGCACCCCGCGACCGGGGCTCCGCCGGGGGTCGATAGCCTGCCCGGGTCGTGCGGCACCCTCGTCGCACGTCCCGTTCGCACCATGCACCACGATCACCCCGGCCTCCCGCTCGGCACGGCGCCGTCACCGCCGTCACCGCCGTCACCGATGTCGCGCCGTGCGCTGCTGCTGGGCACCGCGTGCGCCTGTGTCGGTGGCGTCGCCGCGCTCCGCGGCCGCCGGGTCGCACCCGCAGCGGCAGCGCCGGCCACCACCACGACCGCGCTCACGGTGCCACCGACCACGCTCCTCGTGCCGATCGACGAGGCGGCCACCCCGGCGTCGCCGGCGTCACGTCTCGGACGGCTGCCACCGCTGTTCCCGGTCGACGTCGAACCGCGGTGCGACATCCTCGACAACTTCGGCGACTACCGCTCCGGCGGGCGCAGCCACGAGGGCATCGACATCCTGGCCACGCTCGGCCAGGAGGTGTACGCCGTCGACGACGGGGTGCTCACCAACACCGCCGACGCCAGCGCATCGCTGTCGGGCAACGCGTGGGGCCTCACCACCAACGACGGCACGTACTACTTCTACGCACACCTGTCGGCGTTCGCGCCGGGGCTCTCGCTCGGCTCGTCGGTGCGCCGCGGCGACGTGATCGGGTTCGTCGGCGACACCGGCAACCCCGGCCCGGGCAACTACCACCTGCACTTCGAGATCCACCCCGGCGGTCAGCGCGCCGCGGCGGTCGACCCGCTGCCGTTGCTGCAGGTGCCGTCGGCCTGCACGATCACCTGACGCGATCGCCCGACGGCGCGAACCGCGTCACGTCCGGGCGACGAGCTCCTCGATGCGGGCGAGGGTCTTGGTCATGCCCTCTCGGGTCTTCGCCCGCATCGGGCGGACGAGCGCCGGGATGCGCTCCTTGCTGATGTCCCAGGTCTCGCGCACCAGGGTGCCGCCCTCGACCGGCTCGAGCTCGTAGCGCCAGATGCGGCCGCCGATGAGCAACCCGAGCGGCTTGATCGACGAGGTGGTCTGCCACGCGATGCGGCGGTCGGCCTCGAACTCGATGATCTCGTTGACCATCGAGTACGAGATGCCCATCTTCATGTCCATCCCGAAGCGGTCGCCGAGCTGCAGCCGGCGCGATCCCTCGGGTGCCTGCTGGACGGTGCCGGAGCCGTCGATGTCGTGATGGCGGGCCGGGTCGGCGAGCAGATCGAAGATCGCGGCGGCGGGCGCGGGGATCACGCGCTCGACCGACTCGGTGTCCTTGGTGCTGAGCGGTGTGTTGGCCATGCCCGCAAGGTACCCCGGTCACGGAGGGCGCGAGATACCGTCGTCGCATGTCACCGTTGCCCGCCGCCGCGTCCGGGTCACCCGACGGAGCCGACGGATCCGGCGTCCGGCCCGGTCGGCTGTTCACCGACGTCGACGACGTGGTGGCGGTGCTCGAGCGTTGGGGCCAGGTGTTCTACGACGACCGGGTCACACAACTCGACCACGCGCGGCAGTGCGCCTCGCTGGCCGAACGGTCCGGAGCGGCACCCGAACTCGTCGTCGCGGCCCTGCTGCACGACATCGGCCACCTGCTGGAGCTGGAACGTTCGTCGGGCACGATCGGCGACCTCACCGTCGACCGGCGGCACGAGCACGTGGCCGCCCGCGCGCTCGAACCGCTGTACGGCGAGGGGGTCCTCGCGCCGATCCGGTGGCACGTCGAGGCCAAGCGGTACCTGTGCGCGGTCGAGCCCGGCTACCTCGCCACGCTGAGCGAGGGATCCGTGCGCAGCCTCGACACGCAGGGCGGCCCGATGACACCCGGCGAGATCGACGCGTTCAAGCAGGTCGAGGGCCATGCCGCCGCTGCCGAACTCCGCCGCTGGGACGACGCCGGCAAGGTGGAGGGGCTCGAGGTCGACGCGCTCGAGCACTTCGTGCCGTTGCTGCGCCGGCTCGCGCATCCCGCCTCGACGCACCCTGTTCCGTAGCGACCTCGGTCGCGCTGCGTAGTGCGTACTCAGGTCCCGGGGGCGTCGCGCCCCGATCATGGAGTCGTCCCCCACGGCACCGACGCCGTGACGGGAACCCCCCGACACACATGAGGACGGACATGTTCAAGAAGACCACCACCACCCTGCTCGCCGCGACGCTGCTCACCTTCGGTGCGACCGCGTGCGGCGGTGACGACGACACCGACGCCAAGGCCTCGACCGAGGCCGACAGCGGTGACAGCGGTGACAGCGGTGACAGCGGCTCGAGCAGCGACAACGCCGACGTGCAGGCCTACTGCGATCAGGCGGCGAAGGTCGCCGACGAGCTGAAGAAGGTCATGGCCGACCCGACCTCGGGCGACATGGCCGCGCTGTCGACCGAGGCGACCGAGCTCGTCGCGAAGGCCGCCCAGTTGAGCTCGGCGAACGCCGACGACGTCGACGAGATCAACCGCTGCAGCGCCCTGCTCAGCGAAGCCGTCGGCGGCTGAGCCTCCTCACGGCTCGGCGGCCGTCCGGCCGCCGAGCCGTTTCCTGAACGGTGATACCGTTTTCGTCGTGACCACCACACCCCCCGATCTCGACGACGTCACCGCCATCGGCGACCGCCTGGTGTGCACCTGGAACGACGGTGCCACCAGCGGTCACCCGTGGATCTGGGTTCGTGACCACGCCCACGACGAGGCGTCGCTGCACCCGGTGACCCAACAGCGCCAGCACTGGACGGCCGGCCTCGACCCCGAGCTCCGTGGGATGCGCGCCACGATCGACCCGGTCACCCGCGAGGTGCGCGTCGACTGGTCGGACGGCACGACGACCGGGTTGCCGATCGCGTTCCTGGCACGGTTCCGCACGCCGGCCCCCGCCTGCGCGCGCGTCGACGAGACGCGCGAGTTGTGGGACGCGGCCACGATCGTCCCGCACCCGACGATCGCGCACGACGAGGTGATGTCGAGCCACGAGGGCGTGGTCCGATGGCTGCGCCTCGTCGCCCGTCACGGCTTCTGCATCGTCACCGACACCCCGCCCACGGCCGCTGCCACAGAGGCGCTCGCCCGCCGCGTCGGCTACGTGCGCGAGACGATCTTCGGCGGCTTCTGGGAGTTCACGGCCGATCTGGCCAAGGCCGACACGGCGTACACGAACCTCGAGCTCCGACCACACACCGACGGCACCTACAGCCACGACGCCCCCGGCCTGCAGATGCTCCACTGCCTCGAGTTCGACGGCGAGGGCGGCGAGAGCACGATGGTCGACGGCTTCCGCCTCGCACGCGATCTGCGCGAGCGGTCGCCCGAGCACTTCGCCGTCCTGGCCTCGGTGGCGATCCCCGGTCAGTACATCGGCGACGGCTCGCACCTGATGGCCGCGCGACCGGTCTTCCGCCACGACCACACCGGCGAGCTCGTGCAGGTGTCGTTCAACGACGCCGACCGCGCACCGTTCGCGCTCCCCCACGACGAGATGGTCGCCGTCTACGACGCGCTGCGTGCATTCGACCTGCTGGCGAACGACCCGGCGTCGCAGTGGCGGCACGTGCTGCGTCCGGGCGAGGCGCTGCTGTTCGACAACTGGCGGGTGCTGCACGGACGCACTGCGTACCGCGGCCAGCGACGGCTCTGCGGCGCGTACTTCAACCACGAGGACTTCGAGAGCCACCTCCGGCAGGCGCCTCCGACGTTCGCCGCCCACACCGCCTGACCCCGCTCACCAGGCCGTTCGCAGCACGCGCGCGGATGGGGCAAGCTGGGACCGCGGGAACCCTCCCGCGTCGGCCCACGGGGGATGCGATGAACGAACGAGATCACCCCTCCGCGATCGGTCCGGTCGTCGTCGACAACCGCGCCGAGTCTCGCTTCGAGGTCCTGGTCGACGGCGAGGTGGTCGGCTTCGCCGACTATGTCGAGCGCGGTGACCGGGTCGAGCTGCCGCACACGGTGGTCGACCGGTCGATGCGCGGGCGCGGGATCGCCGCGATCCTGGTGGAGCGCGTGCTCGACGACATCCGAGACTCCGGACGCACCGTCGTGCCCACCTGCTGGTTCGTGGCGCAGTTCATCGACGGCCACCCGGACTACGCCGACCTGCTCGCCTCGTAGCCGGGCGCGCGTCAGCCGTCGAGCGCTGCCGACAGGTCGGCCCACACGTCGTCGACGTGCTCGATACCGACGCTCATCCGCAACAGGCCGGGCGGCACGTGCGCGTCGCCGGCGTACTTCTGCCGCCGCTCGATCGTCGTCTCGACCCCGCCGAGACTCGTGGCCGGCACCAACAACCGCACGCGTCGGCACACCGCGTCGGCACGTGCCGCCGCGGTCTCGCCGTCGTCTCCGGCCACCACGAACGACACCATCGCGCCCCAGCCGGGCCAGCGGACCTCGGCGACGGCGGGATGTGCCCGCAGCCGGTCGACGAGCAGTGCTGCGTTCGCCTCGGCCCTCGCCATGCGGAGCGGCAGCGTTCGCACCCCACGCAGCGCCAGGAACGCCTCGAGCGCCCCCGGCGTGGCACCGTTCACCAACCGGGCATGGCGGAGCCGCTCGTGCAGTTCGTCGTCGCTGGTGACCGCGAGCCCGATCATCAGGTCGCTGTGGCCACCGATGAACTTGGTGCCGCTGTGCATCACCACATCGGCGCCGAACTCGAGTGGGCGAGCGCAGATCGGCGTCGCGAACGTGCTGTCGACCACGACGCGAGCGCCGGCGCGACGGGCGCCGTCGGCGATCGCGGTCACGTCGGCGACGTCGAGGGTGGGGTTGGTCGGCGTCTCGATCCACACCAGGTCGGCGCCCTCGCTGGCCGCGATCACCTGGCTCGTGTCGGTGACGTCGACCGGGCGCACCTCGAGCCGCGCCTGCGCCACCAGGTCGTCGACCAACGCCCGCACGCCGAGGTACGAGTACGTCGGCAGCACC
>WBZX01000420.1_pt1 | contig 39125 bp, 35 predicted proteins | sample 5204211 | NCBI WGS metagenome assembly WBZX01 (sample SAMN12344362, study PRJNA552823) | activated sludge metagenome | biome: Activated sludge suspended growth; feature: Nitrification reactor; material: Wastewater; isolation source: activated sludge from nitrification reactor of wastewater...
GCGCTACAAGACCCTGAGCTTTGACGAAGCGATTGTGCGTAATCTCAAGGTGATGGATGCTACCGCATTGACCCTGTGCCGTGATCAGGCCATGCCGCTGAATGTGTTCAGTATTTTCAAGCAGGGCGCATTGAAGCGTGTGGTGATGGGCGAGGATGAAGGAACGCTGGTTTCTCCTTGATGTTTGAGGTTAGTCCCGGATTTTTGGAGTATTGAATATGATCGCTGATATCAAGCAATCCGCTGAACAAAAGATGCAAAGGTCGCTGGATGCGCTAAAAGTTGACCTTGGCAAGGTGCGCACCGGGCGTGCGCATACCGGCATTCTCGATCATGTGCAGGTGGACTACTACGGCAGCATGATGCCGATCAATCAAGTGGCGGCCATCAGTTTGGCCGATGCGCGTACGATTACCGTGCAGCCTTGGGAGAAGCCGATGATTGCCAAGGTTGAAAAGGCGATCCGCGATGCCGACCTGGGGTTGAATCCGGCAACCAATGGCGACGTGATTCGAGTACCTATGCCCGCGCTGACGGAAGAACGTCGCAAGGACCTGATCAAGGTCGTGCGTGGCGAGGCGGAAAATGCCAAAGTGGCGGTGCGGAATGTGCGCCGCGATGCCAATGATGCGTTGAAGAAGTTGCTCAAGGACAAGGAGATCGGTGAGGACGACGAGCGTCGCGCGCAGGATGATGTCCAGAAGCTCACCGATAAGTTTGTCGCAGAAGTCGACAAGGTCTTGCAGGCCAAAGAAGTCGATTTGATGGCTGTCTAAGCCGTCTATTCATCTTGGCTATTTTCGCCAGCTCCACCAAGGATATCCCCGAAGCGCCTGCCGTGCCGCGGCACGTTGCCATGATCATGGATGGCAACGGGCGCTGGGCCAAAAAGCGCTTCATGCCCCGCGTCATGGGGCATAAAAGAGGTGTCGAGACGGTGCGCGACACGGTAAAGTCCTGCATCGATCTTGGTGTCGAATACCTTACCCTGTTTGCTTTCAGCAGTGAGAACTGGCGCCGCCCGCCCGGCGAAGTCAGTTTTCTCATGGGGCTTTTCATGGAAGCGCTGAAACGGGAAGTGGTAAAGTTGCACGACAACCATATCCGCCTTGTCGTTATCGGTGACCGTTCCCGTTTCGATCCGTTGTTGCTCAAGGAGATCCATGCGGCGGAGAAACTCACGGAGCATAACACTCGTCTCACTCTCACGATTGCCGCCAACTACGGTGGGCGGTGGGATGTGCTCAATGCCGTACAGCGTATGCTGCATACGCATCCAGAAAAACAGAATCATTTCGATGAGGCCGATCTGGCCCCGTATCTTTCCATGGCATATGCTCCGGAGCCGGATTTGTTCATCCGCACCGGAGGCGAACAGCGCATCAGCAATTTTCTGTTATGGCAATTGGCTTATACCGAACTCTATTTTACCGACACACTGTGGCCGGACTTCGATCGGCAGGAGTTACTGCGGGCGATTGAATCCTACAAGCAGCGCGAGCGACGATTCGGTCGCACCAGTGAGCAACTGACGCATGCTTAGGACTCGTCTGGTGACGTCCGTCTTTCTGATCGGCGGATTTCTTGCTGCGTTGTTTTTGCTACCAGATTTCTATTGGGCTGCGGTGATGCTGGGTATCATCATACTTGGCGCGTGGGAGTGGACACATCTGGCGCTATTCACCCGTTCTGGGCAGCGAATTTTTACCATTGCGGCGCTGCTGATTGGTGTTTGCCTGCTTCCCGGCGTATGGCAGGGAGTATTGCCGCATCGGATCGTGTTCTGGAGCATACTTGCGGCATCATTTTTCTGGCTTGTGCTGGCGCCGATCTGGTTAATCAGGCTGCATCGCGAAACGCGTAAATCAATACTGGCAACTGTCGGGTTACTGGTATTGCTGCCTAGCTGGCTGGCGCTGGTCTATTTACGGAAAATCAGTCCGTGGATCGTGCTGGGGCTGATGGCTGCCGTCTGGATTGCAGATAGTGCTGCCTATTTTTCTGGCAAGGCATTCGGACGCCATAAGCTTGCTCCTGCGATCAGCCCGGGCAAGACTTGGGAGGGAGTTGCCGGTGCCATGGCTGCCGTAAGCATTTATGGATTGATCTTGTGCGTGACGCTCAATATCAGTTTGTGGCTGGTGGTCGGTTTTCTGGGACTGACCGTTCTGAGCATTGTGGGTGACCTGTATGAATCGCTGCTCAAGCGACAGGCGGGGCTAAAGGATAGCGGTAACGTATTGCCTGGCCATGGCGGCGTCCTCGACCGTATCGACGGCCTGACTTCCACACTGCCGCTGGCGGCGTTCTATCTGCATTTTCCGCTTTACTACATGGCGTTGCATGAGTAATCCAAAAAACATCACGATTCTTGGCGCTACCGGCACCATAGGCATCAATACGCTGGATGTGATTGCACGGCATCCCGAGAAATACCGGGCCTATGCGCTGACCGCCAATACCCGTTTCGAGCAGATGCTGGAGCAATGCCGCCGATTCAAGCCGCGTTATGCAGTGATGCTTGCTGCCTCGGCAGCGGAGCGCCTGCATGCGGCGCTGAATAAAGAAGGATTGAAAACCGAAGTGTTGTCCGGCATGGAGGCGCTTGAGTTTGTCTCTGCCTTGCCGGAGGTCGATGCGGTGATGGCGGCAATCGTCGGGGCGGCAGGGTTAAAACCTTCGCTGGCGGCAGCGCAGGCAGGTAAGCGGGTGTTGCTGGCCAACAAGGAAACACTGGTCATGTCGGGTAGCTTGTTTATGGATGCGGTGCATCGCCACGGTGCGATGCTGCTTCCAATCGACAGCGAACACAATGCCATCTTTCAATGTTTGCCCCGCGATTTTAATGGCGGGTTTGATCGTCACGGTGTCACCAGAATTCTCCTTACCGCATCCGGAGGCCCCTTTCGCAAGTTGACGCTGGATGAACTGGCGCACGTGACGCCTGCGCAGGCGCTCAGACATCCGAATTGGGTGATGGGGCCAAAAATCACAATTGACTCCGCTACGCTGATGAATAAAGGGCTGGAAGTGATCGAGGCGCATTGGCTATTCGGGGCAAAACCGGAACAGATCGAGGTGGTGATTCATCCGCAGAGTGTGGTTCATTCGATGGTGCAGTACAGCGATGGATCTGTGTTGGCGGAGTTGGGAAACCCCGATATGCGCACACCGATTGCGCATGCGCTGGCTTGGCCGGATCGCATCGAAAGCGGTGTTGCCCCACTGGATATGTTTGCGGCCGCAAGACTCGATTTTGAGCGCCCGGATTTGACGCGTTTCCCCTGCTTGCGACTGGCATTCGATGCGCTCAGCCTTGAAGGCACTGCGCCTGCGGTCTTGAATGCCGCCAATGAAATTGCAGTCCAGGCGTTTCTTGATGGGCAAATTGGCTTTACCGATATTCCAAAGCTACTGGAAACGGTGCTTGTCGATGTCGGTACGGTGCCAGTGACTTGCCTGGATGATGTGATTTTTGCCGATAGTCGAGCACGGCAAGCAGCACAGCAATGGTTGGATCGGTCCTCGGCATGATGACCTTGCTGGCTTTTCTGCTAACCATCGGTATTCTGGTCGTCGTGCATGAGTATGGGCATTATCTCGCGGCCCGCTTGTGCGGCGTCAAAGTGTTGCGGTTTGCGATAGGGTTTGGTCGACCCTTGTATACACGGGTGTTTGGCAAGGACGATACCGAATTTGTCATCGCCATGTTTCCTTTGGGTGGCTACGTCAAGATGCTGGACGAGCGCGAGGCGCCTGTGGCGGATGCCGAATTGCCGCATACATATAACCGGCAGAATGTCTGGAAACGTAGCGCAATTGTAATAGCGGGGCCGGTGGCCAATCTGGTGCTGGCGATTCTGCTCTATTGGGTGCTGTTCATGAGTGGCATCCCCGGCATGAAGCCCATTCTGGGCGATGTGCCGGAAAAGTCTCCGGCATCGCAGGCTAGCCTTAAGTCAGGCGAAATCATCACCCGGGTCAACAGTACGCCCGTCAGAACCTGGCAGGATGTGCGTTGGGTCTTGCTACAGCAATCACTGAAATCGGGTAGCGTGGAAATCGAAGCCGTCAGCGGCCGGGATGAAACGCATCTGCATCGGATAGATTTGAGCATTCTTGCACGCAATGGATTCGATGGTGACGTACTGGAGCAGTTGGGGTTGGCTCCTGCAACGCCGGAAATGGCAGCCAGAGTTGGCGATATTATCGATGGTGGTGCGGCGCAACGTGATGGATTGCTGGTAGGCGATGTCGTCAGCAAGGTCGATGATACGCCGGTTGAAGGCTGGGAGGCGTTCGTCCAATTGGTCCGTACCCATGCTGGAAAGACGATGCGTCTTGAGATTCTACGGGCGAATGAGATGATCAGAGTCAAACTGACCCCGGACATTGTCCAGGAAAACGGCCTGTCAGTCGGGTATATCGGTGCGGCTTATCGTATGCGCGAGGAGGAAATCGGGAAGTATATGGTGGATGTTCGCTATTCGCCATTACCCGCGTTCACGCAGGCGGCTGTCAAAACCTGGGATACTTCTGTGCTTAGCCTTAAGTTGCTGGGTAACATGGTAAAGGGGTCTGTTTCATGGAAAGGCGTGAGCGGGCCGGTCACGATTGCCAGTATTGCCGGGCAATCTGCTCATGTTGGATGGAAGGCATTTGTCGGTTTCCTGGCACTGGTCAGTATCAGCCTCGGGGTGCTTAATTTGCTCCCCATCCCCGTGTTGGACGGCGGGCATTTGATGTATCATATCGTGGAAATTTTGAAGGGGAGTCCGGTTTCCGAGCGCACCATGGAAATCGGCCAAAGAGCAGGACTGGCAGTGCTGGGCATGCTCATGACTATTGCCATATACAACGATATCAACCGCATCATCACGGGCTGACAAACAATATGAAGTTACGCACGCTGCCGTTATTGCTTTCCGCACTTTACGCTACTTCGGCGCTTGCCATGGACCCATTCATCGTTAAGGATATCCGGGTTGAAGGGATCCAGCGTACCGAGGCCGGTACGGTATTCAACTATCTGCCGGTCAAGGTAGGTGAAACGATGGATGACGAGAAGGCGGCACAGGCAATCAAGGGGCTATTCTCGACAGGCTTTTTCAAGGATGTTCGTCTGGAGCAGGAGGGCGATGTTCTTGTCGTGATCATTCAGGAGCGCCCGGCAATTGCCAGGCTCGATTTCTCGGGCAATAGTGCGTTCCCCAGTGACAAAATGAAGGAAGGCTTGAAGCAGATTGGCTTGTCGGAAGGTTTGATTTTTGACCGATCCATGCTGGAAAAAGCCGAGCAGGAAATCAAGCGGCAATATCTCTCCCAAGGAAAGTATGGTGCCAAAGTCAAGGCTGTGGTTTCGCCGATGGAACGCAATCGCGTGGCAGTGAAGTTCGAGATTGAAGAAGGCTTGGTCGCCAAGATCAAGGCGATCAATATTGTCGGATCTCAGACGTTTAGCGAATCCGAATTGCTGGAACAATTCAAACTGACCACGCCCAACTGGATGAGCTGGTGGAACAAGGACGATCAGTACTCCAAACAAAAGCTCTCGGCTGATATGGAAGCTTTACGCTCTTTCTACATGAACCAGGGCTACATGGATTTCAGCATTGACTCCACCCAAGTCTCCATTACACCGGACAAGCGTGATATTTACATTACCATCAGTATTACCGAGGGCGAAAAATATACTGTTTCCGACATCAGGATGGCAGGCGAAATGCTGGTGCCAGAGGAAGAGTTAAGCAAGCTGATTACCGTGGAGCAGGGTGAGGTATTCAACCGCCAGAAAGTGACGGAGTCTTCCAAGGCTATCGGTGACCGGTTGGGTAATGAAGGTTATGCGTTTGCCAACGTCAATGCCGTGCCGGAAGTCGATAAGGACAAACGCACAGTTGCCTTTACGTATTTTGTCGATCCGGGGCGTCGCGTTTATGTGCGCCGAATGAATCTTACCGGCAATACGCGCACGCGCGACGAGGTGCTTCGCCGCGAAATGCGTCAGCTGGAATCTTCATGGTACGATGCCAGCAAGATCGAACGATCCAAGCAACGATTAGAGCGCCTGGGCTATTTCGAGGATGTCAATCTCGAAACGCCAGCCGTAGCCGGGACGACAGATCAGGTGGATATCAATGTCGACGTCAAGGAGAAATCGACGGGTAGCGTAATGTTCGGTGCGGGGTTGTCCAGTTCCGAAGGCGTGGTATTGGGTGTTACTGTCAATCAAGCCAACTTTCTCGGCACGGGTAACCGCGTCAGTGCCCAGATCAATACGGGCAAGACTAATACAACCTACTCATTCTCATTTACTGATCCTTATTTCACCCCGGATGGGGTGAGCCGTGGGTTTGACGTGTATCGTAAGGATGTGGATTCCAGTTCGCTTGATGTGGGTAGCTATAGCAGTTCTTCGTATGGCGCGGGGATGCGCTTCGGAGTGCCGTTGAATGAACGTGACAACATCGGGATAGGGCTGACATTCGATTACACCAGTCTCGATTTGAGCGGCAGTAGTCCGCAGCGCTATATCGATTATTGCGACAGCAGCAAAGGATGCGATAACACCTTGTTGCGTCTTGATTTGAACTGGACACACGATACCCGAGATAACATTACTTATCCGAACAAGGGGGTTTTGCAAAAGATTAGCACCGAGGTCGGCCTGCCTGGGCTGGATCAGGAATACTATAAACTAAGTTATCAGCATACTTGGTACAAGGATATTACCAAGAGCTTCACATTCATGTTGAATGGTGAAATTGGTTATGCAGGTGCCTATGGATCAAAGTCTTATCCATTTTTCAAGAATTTTTACGCGGGTGGTGTTTCATCGGTTCGCGGATACGATACAAGTTCTCTTGGACCTCGCGACACGGATGCGACGACAGGTAACGACTATGCTGTCGGTGGCACGCGTCGGGTTGTGGGAAATGCAGAGCTTTTCTTCCCTGTGCCATTTCTCAAGGAAAATAAGGCATGGCGCCTTTCAGCGTTTCTTGATGCCGGCTCAGTATGGGGAAGGGATGTTGGCCAGAGTAGGGGCTGTGACAATAGTCTGGGGGATTGTCTGCGTTATTCCACCGGTGTTGGTGTGAGTTGGTATTCACCATTTGGTCCCTTGAAAGTGGTGTTGGCCAAGGCGTTGAACGAGAGTGAAGACGACAAGACCCAGGTACTACAATTCCAAATGGGTTCACAATTCTAAATTTATTCGGATTTTTCAGGAGATTCAAATTGAACAAGTTGTTGCGATTATTGCTGGTGGGTAGTCTCGGGTTGGCTGCTGGCACTGCAGTGGCGGCCGATACCAAGCTTGGGTTCGTTAATGTCGAACAGATTCTTAAGGAAGCACCACAAACTGCTGAAAGCGGAAAGAAACTGGAAAAAGAGTTCAGTGGTCGCCAACAGGAGTTGGAACGCATGGCCAAGCAGGTCAAGGAAACAGAAGCTTCCCTTGATAAAGACAGCCTGACGATGTCGGAAACTGATCGTCGCAACAAGGAGCGCGATCTCTCCAACGTGAAGATTGAATTCCAGCGCAAGCAACGCGAACTGCGCGAAGATGTCAACCTTCGCAAGAACGAAGAACTCGGCGCCTTGCAGGACCGCATCAACAAGGCCGTGACTTCTGTTGCCGAAGCGGAAGGTTACGATCTCGTTGTTTATAGCGGTGTCGCCTATTCGAGCAAAAAGGTCGATATCACCGAGAAGGTGCTAAAGGCACTCGGCAAGAAGTAAACCGGTAGGCAACGTTTCAGATGTTTACCCTGCCTGAAATCGTGGCGCGGTTGGGTGGGGAGGTTCGGGCGGATAACGGGGTGGTCATCCGGCAGGTGGCCTCTCTTTCCAGTGCAGGTGCCGATAATATTAGCTTTATTTCCGATGCGAAATATTTGCCGATACTAGCTACTACCGGTGCCGGTGCTGTATTGGTTTCCCTCCGTCATGCCGAGGCGACAGCACTGCCGCGTATTGTCACAGCAAACCCCTATGCCTACTATGCAAGGGTAACAGCGTTACTCAATCCTAGCCTTGCTGTTGCCGTTGGAATTGCTGCGACTGCCAGCGTGGCCAATGACGTAATTCTCGGAACCAATCTCGGCATAGGTGAAAATTCTGTTGTCGCCAGCGGTGCCGTACTAGGCGATAGTGTTGTAGTAGGGGCTGGATGTTACATCGGCAAAAATGTCGAGATCGGCGCTGGAACGCAGTTGCATGCAAATACGGTGGTTTACCATGATTGCCGAATCGGTAAGGAGTGTATTGTCCATTCTGGTGCGGTAATCGGTGCTGACGGATTCGGGCATGCGGAAGATAACGGTCAGTGGGTGAAGATCCCGCAAATCGGGCGAGTCATCATTGGCGATGCTGTCGAGATCGGTGCAAATACAACCATAGATCGTGGTGCGCTGGACGACACTGTTGTTGAAGAAGGCGTTAAACTCGACAACCTGATTCAAATCGGCCATAACTGCCATATCGGGGCGCATACTGTCATTGCTGGCTGTGTCGGCATCGCAGGTAGCGCAAGGATCGGGCGCCATTGCAGAATAGGTGGCGCGGCTATGATACTGGGACATCTTGAAATTGCCGATGGAGTAACGGTATCGCCCGGAAGCATGATTACCAGATCAATTGCCAAGTCAGGCACATATACTGCACTGATGCCATTTCAGACACACGGAGAATGGCTGCGCACCGCAGCGCATATTCGGCACCTGGATGGATTGGTTGAGCGTGTTGTCAGGCTTGAAAACGAATTGAATGAACTAAAGGGAAGCCAGTCATGAGTAGCAGTATGGATATCCACGAGATTCTTGAATATTTGCCACATCGCTACCCATTTCTGCTGGTGGATCGAGTACTTGAACTGGAGGAAGGAAAGGAGATCACCGCGGTGAAAAACGTCACCATCAATGAGCCTTTCTTTCCTGGCCACTTTACCTATCATCCGGTCATGCCGGGCGTGCTAGTGGTTGAGGCGCTGGCGCAGGCGGCAGCGATTCTGTCGTTCAAGACCATGAAAAGCAAGCCGTCGGACGATTCGGTGTATTATTTTGCCGGGATTGACAACGTGCGCTTCAAGAAACCAGTTTCGCCTGGTGATCAGTTGATTCTCAAGGTCAGGATCGACCGCATCATGCGTGGTATCTGGAAGTACAACGCTCAGGCGCTGGTAGATGACTCGGTGGTGGCTGAAGCCGACCTCCTTTGCACGCTCAAGATGATCAAGTAGTGATACACCCAACAGCAATTATTGACCCTAAAGCCGAACTGGCATCAGATGTCGAGGTTGGCCCTTACACCAGCATCGGGTCGGGTGTCCGTATCGATACGGGGACGACGATAGGATCGCACGTTACCATTGAGGGCCCTACCAGAATAGGCAAGAACAACCGGATATTCCAGTTTTCCTCGTTAGGTGCGGCGCCACAGGACAAGAAATATGCGGGTGAGCCGACTCTGCTGGAGATCGGTGATAACAATACTATCCGTGAATTCTGTACTTTCAATCGCGGCACCGTGCAGGATGCAGGTGCAACGCGCATAGGTGACGAAAACTGGATCATGGCCTACGTGCATATTGCACATGATTGTCAAGTCGCCAATCACACCATCTTGGCTAATAATTCATCGCTGGCCGGACATGTGCGCTTGGCCGATTATGCAATTCTTGGTGGCTTTACACTGGTACACCAGTTCTGCAAAATTGGCTCACACGTCATTACGGCTGTGGGTTCGGTCGTATTCAAGGATATACCGCCCTACGTGACGGCTTCCGGCTATGATGCCGCGCCGCATGGTATCAATACCGAAGGCCTGAAGAGACGTGGCTTTTCGCCGGAACGCATTACAGCTATCAAGCGGGCATACAAGACGCTGTACCGCTCCAGCTTGACGCTGGAAGAGGCCAAGGGGGTGCTGATGCTACAAAAAAATGAGGCGCCAGACCTGGAAGTCTTGCTGGATTTTCTTAATACTTCGACACGCGGAATCATTCGCTAATTTTCGTTGCATCATGCCTACCATAGGAATTGTTGCCGGTGAGGCCTCCGGCGACCTGCTCGGCAGCCATCTTATCGCAGCCCTGAAGGCCAAGTGCCCTGATCTTGAGTTTGTTGGCATCGCCGGGCCCAGAATGATGGCAGAAGGGGTCAAAACCCTTTATCCGATGGAGCGACTGGCAGTGCGGGGCTATTTCGAGGTGCTCAAGCATTATTGGGGTTTGCTGCGTATGCGGCGGGCATTGGCCAAGCATTTCATCAAGAATCCTCCCGATCTATTCATCGGCATCGATGCACCGGATTTCAATCTGGGGTTGGAGAAAATGCTGCGTCGGCGCGGCATCAAAACCGTACACTACGTCAGCCCGTCGATCTGGGCGTGGCGACGCGGGCGTATCAACAAAATCCGCCGTGCAGCCAACCACGTACTGTGTCTGTTTCCGTTCGAAAAGCCGTTGTATGATGCGGCTGGTATTCCTGCAACTTATGTCGGCCACCCGCTGGCCGACATTATTCCGCTGGAGCAGAGTGTGACGCTTGCGCGTGCCGAGCTCAAGATTAACCATGCCGGATTGGTCGTTTCCTTGTTGCCGGGAAGCCGACAGAGCGAAATCGACTACATGGCCGATCTGTTCATCAAGACCGCGATGCAAATTGCGACGGATGTCCCGGACGCGCAATTTCTGGTACCACTGGTGACGCGTGAAACGCGTGAAAAGTTTCAGCAAGCCATCTATCGCAATCATGCAGAGGAATTGCCAATCAAGATCCTGTTCGGCCACGCACACATGGCCATGGCAGCATCAGATGGTGTGGTGGTTGCCTCGGGTACGGCTACACTCGAAGCCGCACTGCTCAAGCGGCCGATGGTGATTGCCTACCGTATGTCGGCCTGGAGTTGGCCTATCATGAAGCGCATGGGCTATTTGCCATGGGTGGGATTGCCAAATATTCTGGCCGGACAAACAGTAGTACCGGAACTGCTGCAAAACAAGGCGACTCCTGAGGCACTGGCGGACGAATTGCTCCGCATGGTGTACGACAAGGAGAGAGTGGCTGGTATCCGTGCGCAATTTACTGCGATTCATGAACAGTTGCGACAGAATACTGCAGAAAAAGCTGCCACTGCTATACTGGGAATGACGGGGTGACTGCCTTTGTCTGCGGTGTCGATGAAGCCGGGCGAGGCCCTCTGGCTGGTGCAGTATTTGCCGCCGCCGTGATCCTCGACCCCAAATATCCTGTCATCGGCCTGGCCGATTCAAAAAAACTTTCAGAGAAAAAGCGTGATGCCTTGGCCGCCCAAATCAAGGCTCATGCGCGTGCTTGGTGTGTCTCACAGGCCGACGTCGAAGAGATCGATGCTATCAACATCCTGCAAGCCAGCCTGCTTGCCATGAAGCGTGCGGTGGAAGGCTTGGGTATGGCGCCGAGCAAGGTGCTAGTCGATGGCAATTTCTGCCCGAAAATCTTGTTCCCCGTTCAAGCCATCGTTAAAGGCGACAGCAAGGTTGCTGAAATCTCGGCTGCATCGATACTGGCAAAAACCGCACGCGATGCCGATATGCTGCGCCTGCATGCAATCTACCCAGAGTATGGCTTCAACCGGCATAAGGGTTATCCGGTACCGGAGCATTTGGCTGCATTGTCGGTATATGGCATCACACCGGAGCACAGGCGAAGCTACGCTCCGGTAAGAAAACTCCTGTTGTAATTTCACATGCGCTTGCCCCCTATCCTTAAGGCAGTCGGCATACAGCTAATCGCCGTGGTTGGGGCGGCTTTTCTGAGTCGGGCAACGGGCCTGCAACTGCCGCTATGGTCGGTTGTGCTGGCAGTGGGTGTGCTCGCGGCAGGTCTGACGATTCTGGCAGCATTTCCGCGATGGTGGGTGCTGATTCAACTGGTCTTTTTTCCTACACTGGTGCTGGCAATGCAATTTGATATCCCTGCCTGGTTTTACCTGGCGGGTTTTTTATTGCTGACAGTCGTCTACTGGAGTACTTATCGCTCCCAGGTTCCGTTATATCTTTCCAGTCGATTGGCTTGGGACGCCCTGGAGAGCTTGTTGCCCCAGAAAAAAGGATTTTGCTTCGTGGATGTGGGTGCTGGCTTGGGTGGCGTATTGGATTACCTGGCACGGGTTCGCCCGGATGGTCTGTTTGTCGGCGTGGAAAATGCGCCGCTACCATTCATGATGGCCTGGCTGAGGCTGCGTGGATATACCAACTGCAGTATGCGCCGGGAGGACTTCTGGCAAATAAATTTTTCCGATTACGATGTTGTGTACGCCTATCTCTCCCCAGTGCCGATGGCTCGATTATGGGAGAAAGCCAGCCGTGAAATGCGAACCGGGACTTTGCTGATCAGCAACAGCTTCGAGATTCCAGGAAAATCCCCGGATCGGGTCATTGAACTGGCAGATTTTCACCGGTCAAGGCTGTTAGTGTGGGTCATACACTAACGCTTGATTCATTCAGAAGATTAGTTTTTCCTGGCACTGGCTGCGGCGGCTGAAGCGGCTGCAGCAATGGCTGCAGCCGCAGGCGGAACTTCATTGGTCGCGCCTTGCCTTGGCGCTGCGGCTGGTGCAGGTGGCGGGGTCGGGGGCACAATCACCGGAGGCGGGGGAGCAATGGAGGCTGGAGGAGCGATTGGGCCTGCCTGAGGTTGTGGTTGAACTGGCGTAGCGGCAGGTGCGGCTTTGCCTTCGTGAGCAGTTTGTGCTGGTTGTGGCGCTGAGCCTGAGGCGTTGGATTCAGCGGTAGTCTGATCCAGTTTGCCCTCATCATGCAGGATGGCTTCCTCTGTTTCCTTGTTCAGTACAATAATGCTGATGCGGCGGTTGATTGGATTGGCCGGATTGGCTTTGTCGAATAGAACAGCCGACGACAGGCCGACGACACGTGCCACCTTGTCTTCATCCATGCCGCCGTCGATCAGGGCACGGCGCGAGGCGTTGGAACGATCAGCAGAAAGCTCCCAGTTTGTGTATATCCCGGAAAATTTGGAATAAGGTGTGGCATCGGTGTGCCCGGAGAGGCTGATCCTGTTTGGAACATGATTGACAACCTTGCCAATTTCCCGAAGAAGTTGGGTAGCATAAGGTTGCAATGTAGAACTTCCGCTGGCAAACATCGCACGGTTTTCCTTGTCGATGATCTGAATGCGCAGTCCTTCCTTGGTGATTTCCAGCAGCAATTGATCCTTGAATGGCTTGAGTGCATCACTGGCATCAATGGCGCTTTCCAGTTCCTGTTTCAGTTGTTGCAGACGCTCCTTGTCTGTCTGGGTAATCTGGCCGACTTCGCCCTTGGGCGAGGGCATGGTGTTCTTTGGGTGCGGATCCGGATTGGATCCTTTCTGGGTGTCGCCTTCCGAGTAGGTGATGTCCTTACCGCCGCCGACCTTGATCATGCTGGTGCTGGCACCGCCCGGGCCTGCAATCGGGCTGGGATTGTTGAAAAAATCGGAGACAGCCTGTTTTTGTTCCTTGGTCGTCGAGCCGAGCAGCCACATTAGCAGAAAGAATGCCATCATGGCGGTCACAAAATCTGCATATGCGATCTTCCAGGCGCCGCCGTGATGGCCGCCGCCGCCTTTCTTGATCTTTTTGACGATAATCGGCTGGGTATTTTCTTCCGCCATGGTGGCAGTGCTCTTTAAACGAGATTATTTCTTTTGCTTGACGTGTTCTTCGAGTTCGAGGAAACCCGGCCGTACGCTGGAGAATAGCACCTTGCGGCCAAACTCGACGGCAACCTGGGGTGCATAACCGTTGAGATAGGCGATGATACAGGTCTTGATGCAGAGATAGTACTTGGCTTCGTCTTCCATCTGGTAGGTCATGGCACTTGCAATCGGGTTGGCGAAACCGTACGAGAGCAGAATACCCAGCATGGTACCTACCAGCGCGGCGCCGATCTTGTGGCCGAGTTCTTCCGGAGGGCCGCTGATAGCACCCATGGTAATCACCACGCCCAGCACTGCAGCTACGATACCGAAAGCCGGAAGCGAGTCGGCTGCACCTGAAATTACGCCAATAGGCGCATGGGCCTCGTGATGGTGAATTTCCATTTCGACATCCATCAGGTTTTCGATTTCAAAGGCGTTCATGCTGCCGCCGACCATCATGCGGAAATAATCGCAAATGAAATCCAGTGCATGGTGGTCGTGAAGTACGCTTGGGTAGGCAGAGAAAATTGCACTTTTCTCTGGATCTTCGATATCGGCTTCAAGTGCAATCAAGCCATCCTTGCGGATCTTTGCGAAAAGTGCATAAAGTAGGGCCAGTAAATCCATGTATTTTTCTTTTTTGTAGCTGGACCCCTTAAGCAAGCCAAGGACGCCGCCCAGAGCACCCTTGATGACCGGCATGGGGTGGGAGATAAACGTGGCGCCAAATGCAGCACCGCCGATAATCAGCAATTCTATCGGCTGGAATAGCGCAGCTAGGTGGCCATGTTCAAGCACATAGCCGCCTATGATCGCACCTACAACGATGAGTGAGCCGATAATCAGGTTCATTTACTTAAATCCTTGCTTGTTACGGATGTGCGATTAGAATATGTCTGCGATTCTGCTATGAAAAGCCGATTCCCGCAACCGTGGCGCTTTGCAGACGAAGTAAGTTCCTAATAATCTCCTAGAAGGAAGCGGATGTTGCCAGGAAATTTTGACGAATGGGTGACGTATCTTACCCCGCAGGAACTGCCCGTACTTGAATCGACCCTGCACGAACTGGAAAAATTGCGGGGTGCGCCAAATGTCTCGGGATCGAAAATCGCGGCGATTGTCCTGCCAGACCCGATGATGACGCTCAAGCTGATGCGCCTGGTCAATGCGAACAAGGCCGGCGCCTTTGCGCAGCGTATTGCCACGGCTGAGCATGCACTGATGATGCTGGGAATGGAGCCGACGTTCAATCGCCTGGGTTCTGTCAAAGCACTGGAAGACACGCTGTCGCCAGAGGCGCAATCAGGTTTGCTGCGCGTTGTTACCCGTGCTTTTCATGCAGCAATGCAGGCGCGGGACTGGGCTGTGCAGCGGCTCGATACCAGCGTGGAAGAAGTCTATATTGCGGCCTTGCTGCAAGAAATTGGCTCGATGGCGTTATGGGTAGCCGCCCCGGAGAAAATGTCTATCCTGGATAAACGCTGCAAAAGCATCCCCGTACAGCAGGCAGAGCAGGAGATTTTCGGTTTTTCGCTCGACCGGTTGTCAGCGGCACTGGCTGAGCAATGGAATATGCCGCCGCTGGTGACAACTTCCATGCAGCCGGAACAGTGCGATACCCATGTACGCATGCGTTGCGTAATGCTCGCCAGTAAACTGGCGATCGATGCGGAATGGAGTTGGAGCAACCCGGCGCTAGTCACGGATTTTGATGCAATTGCCGAGGCGCGTCGATTGTCTTGCGACGATACGATTGCACAGATTCATCGCGTAGCGGTGCATGTTGCCAGGCGGCATGTTTATGGGTCGGCGACACCAGCGGCGACCTGGCTACCCATGCTGCCGGGGGATTGGCCGGATGAGCAGGCGGAAGCCCCCGAAGTGGAAGCCTCGATTCCGGAGCCTGGCGACCCATTCCAGAGTGCGATAGATGAAATTTCTCGCCACCTGGATGGTACGCTTACCTTGCATGATTTGCTGGACATGGTCATGCGTGGCATGCGCGCCGGTTTAGGGTTGGAGCGCGTGGTGTTTGCGCTGCTGACCAACGATCGATCAACACTGGTGGCACGTGCTGTCGTTGGCGCGGAAGACGGCTCGCCTCTCAAGGCCTTTCGCTTCAATATGGCCGACAAGCATCTGTTCAGCATACTCATGGCCAAGCCGCAAGCCATTCATTTGACAGATGAAAATCGTGAAAAATATATGGCCTACCTGACGGGGAGTGTTCTTGAAACCACTTCCGGCCGGGACTTTTGTGCGATGTCGATCAGCTTGCGTGGCAGGGTTGTCGGAATGTTCTACGCTGATGGGGGTGCAGTTGGTGCCGCACAGTACGAGAAATTCAAGAAACTCTGCACCCAGGCAGCATTGGGCATGGCCAACCTGGCAAAGAAGACGCCATGAATTTCCATCGATTGTGGCAAATCAAGCGTGGAGAACAGATTTCAGGGCCATTTCCGGAAAATCTGATTGTCCAGCACGTTTTGCTTGGGCGGATCGTGGAGACCGACCTGATCAGCATGGATGGCCACGCATGGAAATCGTATCGGGAACTCCCTGAGATCATCGAACAGATTAACAATATGATAGAGCAGGATGTCACGGTATCCGATCCTGCGTGGCGTGAAGAACGATTGCGAGCCGTGCTGCGTCGTGTGGACGAGCGCAAGCATCTGGATCCGCGAAGCCAGGAAGCGCAGGATGTTGCAATAACGGATATGCGCAGTGGTGTGGATAGACGCAGAATTCCTGAAACTGTCGAGCAGCATAGCCATCGCATCACTATTGCGGAAACCGATGAATGGATAAGGAGTTATCGCCCGGGAAAAAGCCTGGCAGCAGTTGCACTGCTTCTGATCGTGGTGCTGATTGCTTGGGCACTCCAGCGGTTCGGCACCAGAGATGTGGCCGTCGATATCGGTCTGCATGTCGCCAATTGCGATGCAGAGCCTTCCAGCAAGGTCGACTGGCACGGCTGTGATAAGACCGGGTATTTTCTGGTGGGGGCCGACTTGCGTGAGGCTAACCTGAAAGATGCTCGGCTCTCAGGCACCAATTTGTCCTATGCAAATCTCACGGGTGCCCGTGTGGATGGTGCTGTTTTCAGCAACGCCAAGCTGACAAGGGCGACCTGGGTAGATGGCCGGGTGTGTGCGGATGATTCGATAGGGAATTGTCGCTAGAGCTGGTTGGTGCAACAGGCTCTAGCCGACGCTATGTGCCTCAACAGCATCGAGTGCATCCTGCAGGGTTTCTTCGGGCAGCGTGTTCACACGAGCCGATAGTAATTCTGCTGCCTCCATGGCGGTGCTGGGGATGTCGAAACTATCCAGCTCTGCGATAAGCCCGGCTGCGGCGCCCGCTACTTGCAGCAAGGCATCGCGTTCTTTCATGAGCAGTTCCAGTTCGGCGCGCAGCATTGCAATTTCCTGGTCTTTCAAGGTGTGAGGCATATCGATATCCGTTTGATGTGTGGCTTTATCATGCGGCTGCGCGCCGGTACTTGTCAATGACTGCGAGGCATCGTGTTCGGTGTTAGAATACGCGACTTTCAAACGAGCCAATTTTCAGCCGTGCAACCCATACTCAAATCCTTGAAACTCAACAACGTTTGCTACGATATTCGTGGTCCGGTGTTGGCGCGAGCGCGGGAAATGGAGGATGAAGGGCAGCGCATTATCAAGTTGAATATTGGCAATCCTGCGCCGTTCGGGTTTGAGGCGCCCGAAGAAATTGTGCAGGACGTCATTCATAACCTGCCGGATGCCTCGGGTTATAGCGATTCCAAGGGGCTGTTTGCGGCTCGCCGTGCCATCGTGCATTACACCCAGCAAAAGAATGTTGCTGGGGTCACGACGGACGACGTCATTATCGGCAATGGGGTTTCCGAGCTGATCGTAATGGCAATGAACGCGCTACTCAATAATGGTGATCAGGTGCTGGTGCCCGCACCCGATTATCCGTTGTGGACGGCTGCCGTGAGCCTTTCTGGCGGTACGCCATGCCACTATATGTGCGATGAGCAATCCGACTGGATGCCCGATCTCAAGGATATCGAAAACAAGATTAATGCCAATACGCGGGGCATCGTCATCATCAACCCCAATAACCCGACCGGAGCACTGTATCCGTGCGAGATTCTGGAAGGCATTATCGAGATCGCCCGTCGTCATGGGCTGATTATTTTTGCCGATGAAATTTACGATAAGGTACTGTACGACAGTAATGAGCATACATCGATTTCTTCGATGGCCGATGACGTATTGTTTGTCACGTTCAACGGTCTGTCCAAGAACTACCGCTCCTGTGGCTATCGTGCGGGATGGATGGTCATTTCCGGCGAGAAGAAGCACGCCAGGGATTACATCGAAGGCCTCAATATGCTGGCTTCGATGCGCCTGTGCGCCAATGTGCCGGGACAGTTCGCGATCCAGACCGCGCTGGGTGGCTATCAGAGTATTGTGGATCTGGTGGCGCCGACCGGCCGGTTGTGCCGTCAGCGTGATCTTGCCTGGAAACTGCTGACCGATATCCCCGGAATCACCTGTTCCAGGCCCAAGGGGGCGATGTACTTGTTCCCGCGGCTTGACCCCAAGCTTTATCCGATCAGCGATGACAAGCAGTTCATACTCGAATTGCTGGAGCAGGAGCGGGTGTTGCTGGTGCAAGGGACCGGCTTTAACTGGCCTACGCCCGACCATTTCCGCGTGGTATTTCTACCTAACGCTGACGATTTGACGGAAGCGATTGGCCGTATTGCGAAGTTCTGCGAGCAGTACCGTAAAAAACATGGAAGTTAAAGACGTGGAACGTGAAAGGAAAGTAGTGAAATGTGAAACGTGAAAAGTGAGACGTCCCCTGACAATGCAAGTTTGGGGTTCCATTTCACTTTTCACATTTCACTTTTCACCGCATTTAAGTTATGAAACCTATCAACGTAGGCTTGCTCGGCATCGGCACTGTCGGTGGCGGCACTTTTACCGTACTGACCCGTAACCAGCAGGAAATCACCCGCCGTGCCGGACGCCCGATCCGGATCGTCAAGGTCGCTGATCGTGATGTGGCGCGCGCCAGCGGAATTACCAAGGGCACGGTGGAAATCACCGACGATGCTTTTTCGGTGGTCAACGACCCCAATATCGACATTGTGGTCGAAGTGATTGGCGGCTATACCGTTGCCAAGGAGCTTGTGCTTAAGGCCATTGAGAACGGTAAGCATGTGGTGACTGCCAACAAGGCGCTACTGGCTGTGCATGGCAATGAGATTTTTGCTGCTGCGCAAAAGAAGGGCGTGATCGTTGCCTTCGAGGCGGCTGTTGCTGGCGGCATTCCCATCATCAAGGCGCTACGCGAAGGGCTGACCGCTAATCGCATTGAATGGATTGCTGGGATCATCAACGGCACCACCAACTTTATTCTCACTGAAATGCGCGAAAAGGGCTTGGACTTTGCCGATGTGTTGAAGGAAGCCCAGCGCTTGGGTTATGCCGAGGCCGATCCGACATTTGACGTCGAAGGCATCGATGCGGCGCATAAACTGACCATCATGGCGGCGATTGCCTTTGGTATTCCTATGCAGTTCGACAAGGCTTATACCGAGGGGATTACCAAGCTTACGGGTGATGACATCCGCTATGCCGAGGAACTGGGCTATCGCGTCAAATTGCTGGGGATCACCAAGCATACCGAGCAGGGCGTGGAGTTGCGGGTGCACCCGACGTTGATCCCGGAAAAACGCCTGATTGCCAATGTCAATGGTGCGATGAATGCCGTACTGGTCAAGGGCGATGCCGTCGGCCCGACGCTGTATTACGGTGCAGGTGCTGGAGCAGAACCAACCGCGTCCTCCATCGTTGCCGATCTGGTTGATGTGACCCGCATGTACACTGCTGATCCGCACCATCGCGTGCCGCATCTGGCTTTCCAGCCCGATCAATTGTCCGATCTGCCCATTCTGCCGATGGACGAGGTGCGCACCGCTTATTACTTGCGTTTACGTGCACTGGATAAACCTGGTGTGCTGGCCGAAGTGACACGTATTCTGGCTGATCTGGAGATTTCCATCGACGCCATGATGCAGAAGGAGCCTGCCGATGGCGAAGATCAAGCTGACATCATCATTCTCACTCACCTCACCGTGGAAAAGAACATCAATCGGGCGATTGCGAAAATTGAAATGCTGTCAGCCATTGCCGGTCCGGTAACACGTATTCGCATGGAAGAACTGGGTAAATGAAATACATCAGCACTCGCGGCAATTCACCCGCGCAGACATTCTCTGAAATCCTGCTGGGCGGTCTGGCGCCCGATGGTGGCCTGTACCTGCCGGAAAGTTATCCGACATTCAGCGAAATCGATCTGGCTGCGATGCGCAGCATGAATTACCGCGAACTCGCGTTTGCCATTCTCTCGCGTTTTGCAGATGACATCCCGGCTCATGATCTGCGCGATATCATCAACAGGACTTATACGGCTGATGTCTATTGCCATGTGCGTGAAGGCCAGGATGCCGAAGACATTACGCCGACTGTGAAACTCGAAGAAGGGTTGTTTCTGCTGTCGCTGTCCAATGGCCCGACGCTGGCGTTCAAGGATATGGCGATGCAGTTGCTCGGCAATCTGTTCGAATACGTGCTGGCAAAGACCGGGCGCGAGACCAATATCCTGGGGGCAACTTCGGGTGACACCGGTTCCGCAGCCGAATACGCGATGCGCGGCAAGAAAGGCATTCGTGTGTTCATGCTATCGCCGCACCAGAAGATGAGCCGTTTCCAGACTGCGCAAATGTTCAGCCTGCAAGATGACAATATTTTCAATATCGCGGTCAAGGGCGTGTTCGACAACGCGCAGGATATCGTCAAGGCGGTATCTAACGATCATGCGTTCAAGGCACAACACAAGATCGGAGCTGTCAATTCCATCAACTGGGCGCGCGTCGCTGCGCAAGTGGTCTATTATTTCAAGGGCTATTTTGCCGTCACGCGCAACAATGATGAAAAAGTCAGTTTTTCCGTACCATCCGGCAATTTTGGCAATGTTTGCGCCGGACACATTGCCCGCATGATGGGCCTTCCAATCAATAAGCTGGTGGTTGCAACCAACGAAAACGATGTGCTGGACGAGTTCTTCCGTACCGGCATCTATCGCCCCCGGGATTCTGCGCATACCTACCACACCAGCAGTCCATCAATGGACATCAGCAAGGCCTCCAACTTCGAGCGTTTTGTGTTTGATCTGGTAGGGCGAGATGGCGCCAAGGTGCGCGAGCTATGGGACAGGGTAGATGCCGGTGGGGAGTTCGATCTCAATGATGGTGGTTATTTCGCCAAGGTGGCTGATTACGGCTTTGTCTCCGGCTCCAGCAATCATGAGATGCGCATGAAAATGATCCGCTGGGTCAGTGAATCCTATGGTGTCACAATCGATACCCATACGGCGGACGGCGTCAAAGTGGCATTGGAGTGTCGCGAGCGAGGCGTGCCACTGGTCGTATTGGAAACCGCATTACCAGCCAAATTTGAGGATGCAATTCAGGAAGCCCTGAGCCGCGCACCGGAACGTCCTGCTGACTTGATGGGCTTGGAAGACCTGCCACAACGCTTCGAAGTGATGGACGCGGATGTTGCCGCCGTGAAGCAGTTTATCGTCGAGCACACCCACTAGCAGCCTGCCTGATGACCTAAGAGCGAAGCACGTTTGCCAAGTGGGCGAACATGCCTGAAGCCTCTGAGTTCGCTCAGCCATAAAAATGATCGCCCTAGACTGCCATCGGGGCCGTCAAGGGGGGATGGTGCTGGTATCCTTCAAGGGTGAAATCACCGGGTTCTACTTTTTCCAACCACTCAGGCTCATATCGACCTGTCACCGCATAGTCGGGAACACGATCAGAAATTACCAGCTTTGGGGCAGGGTAGGGCTCACGCTTTAATTGCTCTTCGAGCATTTGAATGTGATTTTCGTAGCAATGTGCATCCGCGATGAAGTAAGAGAACCAAGTGGGCTTATAGCCGGTCAGTCGCCCGACCAAACTCAGCAGGGCTGCACCTTCGCAAAGATTAAAAGGAGCGCCCAGCCCTATGTCGTTACTCCGGATGTAGAGACATAGAGATATCTCACGCTTATCTGCATTCACTAAGAATTGATATAGAAGATGGCACGGAGGGAGTGCCATTTCATCAAGCTGCGCCCAGTTCCATCCATGAAAGAGGATGCGGCGATTGCCCGGATCCTTCATGATCGTATCCAGGCACTGGCGCAACTGGTCAACCGCTTTATAAAGAACCACGGAACCATCTTCCAGAGCGCCCAATCGTCCAAACCCTTTGGCAAGGGCATCGGTTATCTGGATTTTTCCGTTCTGGTCGGCAGGGTTAATCACCTTGTAAGCCGGCCATTTTCTCCACTGAACGCCGTATACGGGTCCGAGATCATCTTCCTTCAACCGGTACGGACTTGCCAGCCATTGAGTATTTTCATTGGCATTCTGGTCCCACACCTTGCATCCCAAGCTACGAAAATCTGCCGCGCAATCGTACCCTCTGAGAAAACCGACTAATTCTCCAATCGCTGTTTTGAATGCCAGTTTCTTGGTCGTTACGGCAGGAAATCCCTGGCGTAAATCAAATTTCATCATTGCGCCGGGCATACTGAGCGTGCGTATACCTGTGCGATTCTCCTGCCAGGAGCCGTTGTCAAAAATTTCCTGAACTAGATCAAGATACTGTTTCATATTTACCCTTACCAACCAGCCTAAAACTCAATACATATTGACCTGTGCTTCCCCGTATATGGAAGCTGCTTAAAGCAAGAGTCTAGATTAGCGAGGTTTTCAGAGCAAAAAATTCTTGATTATTTTTAGCGCCAAGATTCATTTGATTTCAACTCCATGATTAATAGAATGGATTTGCTCATGGATCGGGTGTCGCTGGGAAGGCAATAAGGCGTGATTTTTTATGCGCAAGCGATAAAAAGGACAAAAAATTAACCAAGTCCTTTTTAATTTCTTTTTGGTGGGGTGGGAGGGGGTCGAACCCTCGACCAACGGATTAAAAGTCCGCTGCTCTACCACTGAGCTACCACCCCGAAAAAGAGGCGAGATTATGAGGAAAAAGACTGCCTGTGTCAATTTTTGACGTGAAACTTTTTCAACACCAGCTTGCACGTAGCTCTATCCCAAACAGGGCGGGTATGGGGGGTGATGTCCCCCTTTATGCTGATACCAGATCACTGAAAATGATGTGTTTTATTTGGTTTCAATCGTAACATGTGGTGGGTTTGTGATCGTTTCGACTGGCGGGGTTTCATCGTAAATACGCAACAATCTAAAACCCGTGGTGTTCAAGCTGCCACTGCGCGGCAAAGTGCCCCAGTTCGTGGCTGCTGTTAAAACCCAGCTTGCGCCGGATATTGGTGCGGTGCGATTCGATGGTTTTGATGCTGCGTTTGAGGCGCAGGCCGATTTCATTGATGCTGTAGCCTTCTGCAATCAGTTGAAACACTTCAAACTCCACGATGGTCAGCGAGGTCATGGATGCGCCTACCTGTATCTGGCCGGTTGGTGCCGAGCCATTCGCCATGCAGGTGGATTGGTTCTCGCTCAGGTAGATCCTGCCGTCCAGTATCTGGCGCGCGGCGAACACCAGCGTGTCGGATGCTTCCTGCTTCATGATGTAGCCCCGGGCTCCGGCTTGCAGCGCCCGTCGAGCATAGATTTTTTCGTCGTGCATCGAAATGACCAGTACCGGCAGTGCCGGGTAGTCGGCACTCAGCCGACGCAACAACTCCAGCCCCGACATGCCGGTCAGCGTCAGATCCACCAGCGCCAGATCGGGAACATGCCGCTTTAGCAGTTCCAGTGCGTCCTCTGCCGAACCTGCCTCGCAGCAAATTTGCATGTCGGGTTGCTGGGCAAGCAAGGTGGCCAGCCCCTTGCGCACGATGGGGTGATCGTCGATCACCATGACGTTATGACGTTTTTGTTTATTCATGGAAATAGTGCTACTGGTAATGTTGCGATGACTTCGGTGCCTGTTGATTCTTCTGCACGGATGGATAGTTCTGCGCCGATCAGCCGGGCGCGGAACTGCATGACCCGGATGCCAATGCCGCCTCGATCGGGTGCCCCCGCCGACCCCAGCCCGGCGCCATTATCGCAGATTGACAGCCGTATGACGTCCGGCACGCCGCACTGTAACGAGATGACGATTTCGTTGCCGCCGCTGTGTTTGATGGCGTTGTTGACGGCTTCCTGTGCGATACGATAGAGATTGAAGGCGGTTTCGTCGCTAAGTTCGGGCGGCTTGTCCCAGTCGAAACTGCAAGCCTTGCCCGAGAATGCCGGTACGTTATCGGCCAGCTTTTGCAGTGCTTCCACCAAGCCGTGCTGATGGAGTTCGACAGGAAACAGTCCGCGTGCAATGTCGCGAGCCTCGTTAACGGCATCGTTCATTTGCGCGACAAGGCGCGAGGCATCTTCAGCCTCGGGCAGCCCCAGTGCAGTCAGTCGATCTTCCAGCGCCTTGCACAGCAGGGCGCCGCCGGTCAGTTTCTGGCCGAGCCCGTCGTGCAGTTCCTGCCCCAGCCGACGTTGAATCTCTTCGCTGGTGCTGACGACCTTTTCTTCTGCGGCAATCGCGCGGTTGAGCGACGCTTCGGCTTTTTCCTTGGCGATACGCATGGCTTCTTCGGCCTGCTTGATGGGCATGATGTCGGTAAAGACATTGAGCAAATAAGGTTCGCCCTTGATGAACAGCCGACTCAGGTATGCCAGGCACCAGATATCCCTGCCGTAACTCGTGTGCATTCTTATGTGATGCATCTGAAGTTCGCCGGTGTGCAGTGTGGTTTCCGCAATCGCCAGCAGGCCGGATTCTCGCCAGGAGCGGCTTTTGCGGAAATTGTGGCTGTGTTGCAGCATAGAGGCCGAGGTGGCGCCGACAATGCGTGCGGCGGCGGTATTGGCAAGGATGCATTCGCCCGTGGCTTTGTGCACCGAGATCCCGGATTCGGAGTTTTCGATAATGAGCCGGTTGAGCTCCGACAGTTCGCGAACCTCCGTTTCGGTCGCCTTGCGTGTGCTGATGTCGCGAAAACTGATGACCACGGCATCCGTGCGAGGGTCGTGCGAGCAACTGGCTTCGATGTCGAGCATGTTGCCTTGTCGGGTTTTCAGGCGGATATCGAAGCGCTCGTGGCCCTGCGCGATAATCCCGGCGATTCGCGCCTTGATTTGTGCCGTGTCTTTGTCCATCTCGTAATGCTCGAGATAGCTGCCGCGCATGTCGTCGGGCCGATCGCCCAGCATCATCCCGCTGGCGCGATTTGCCTCAAGGATTCTGCCGTTGCGATCGACGAGCCAGAAACCGTCTTCCGTCGTTTCCAGCACATTGCGCAGATAGCAAGCCGAGTATTGGGCGGCCAGGTACAGGCGATAGCCGTACAGCAGTACGCCCAGTAGCAGAAAGATGGCTCCGACCAGAAACGGGGCATGCAGAAAAGCGTACTCGCGTACGATCAGACTATCGAGTATCGCACCCAGCAAGGCGGCGGCGATGATGGGCCATAAATGGGAAAGCGCCGGACCATTCATTTTCATGCCAAAAGTTTCTAAGGTTTGTGGGTGGAAGTAAATCAGGTTTTCCCTGATATTGATTGCGAAAACGACGGCGTACAATCCCACGAATACGGGGTTTGGCGGGCGTACAGGCGGATTGATGGTTTCTCGTGGCAAGCATATCGGGTCGGTTCTGGTTCTGGCGACCGTGTATTTCGGCTTTGCGTGGCTGGGATTAAAGTTCACCACGGTTGGCGCCGGTTACGCCGCGATGATCTGGCCAGCTGCCGGCGTGGCGCTGGCAGTTCTCCTGGCGCGTGGTTACAACCTCTGGCCGGGCGTCTTTCTCGGTGCTTTTGCTATTTCACTCCATGCCGGATATCCGCTTTGGGCGTCCGTCTGCATTGGCATCGGCAATACGCTTGAACCACTGGCCGCACTGTGGTTGCTGCAGCGCGCCGGGTTCTCGGCGCGACTTGAACGGCTTGATGATCTTTATTCGCTGCTTGCCCTGGGGGGCATTGTCGCAACATCGATCAGTGCCATGATCGGCGTGGCTGGGCTGTATGCGGCCGGAATGGTTGAACCGCATGCAGTCCCCGCTGCGATTTTGTACTGGTGGATGGGCGACAGCATCGGCATCATGCTGCTGACGCCGGTTTTGCTGATCTGGCGAAACGGTGCAGAGTATCTGCGAAAAACCGGGCGTCTGCTGGAGTTGGCCGTCATGCTGGTCGCATCTTTTGCACTGATCAGAGTCGTGCTGGGCGAGTGGATGGCTGCCGAGTTTTCGGATTTTCACAAATGGTATTGGCTGTTTCCTTTGCTGCTATGGGCTGCGCTGCGTTTTGGCCGACACGGTGTTTCGCTCATGCTGGCAGTGATGTTCAGTCTGGTGCTGTGGGCGATGGCGCATGGATCTTCGCATGTCGGCTCCGGGCAATCGGCAAGCCTGATCGACCTTTGGCTTTACCAACTCATCATGGTGGTGGCCGGGATGACACTCGCCGTGGTGCTGAAAGAGCGCCAGATACTGCAGCGGCAGGCGGTAGAAGGGCGCAATCTGCTGCGAGGGGTGATTGACGCGCTTGACGACAGCATTTATTTTCTTGATCACGAGATGCGCCTGCTGGGGTGCAACGAGGCTGTCGAGCGCGACCTCAAGAAACCCGAGGCTGAAATCGTCGGGAAATCGGCCAGTGATTTCTTTCCTCGTGAGATTGTCGAATGCTTCGTACCGATCAATCAGCGAATACTTCAGCAGGGGCATACCTATCGCGACACCATGCGCTTTAATCTGGGCGGGAACGGCCGCGATTGTGACGTGCATAAGCGACCCTTCCGCAATGCGAGTGGCGATATTGTCGGCATTATCACGGTTGTGCGGGATGTCACTGGCGAACTGCAGATGCAGCGTCGGCTGGCAAAGGAGCATGCGATGCTGCGCGGCGTCATGGATAGCATTCCGGACCTGATCTCGATCAAGGATACGGCAGGTGCTTATCTGGGGTGCAATAAGGCGGTTGAGCATTTTTTCAGTGCGCACGAGGCTATGATTATCGGCCACACGGATTCTGATTTTGTCGATCCGGAAACGGCAGAATCCTTCCTGATGCAGGATCGGGCGATGCTGGCGCAACAGCAACCGGTCATCAGCGAGAAGTGGGTGACTTATCCGGATGGCGCCAAGGTATTGCTCGAGACGCTAAAAACACCTTTTTATGATGCGCGGAACAGCTTGCTGGGCTCGATCAGCGTGAGCCGCGATATCACCTCGCGCCGCGAGCAGGAACACGAGCGCGAACTGTTGCATCATGCCATGGCATGCAGCCTTCATGAGATCTACATTTTTGATTCCGTTAGCCTGCGATTTGAATATTGCAATCGCGGTGCGCTCGATAGCCTGGGGTTTTGCATGGATGAAATGCGCGAGATGACGCCATTCGACATCAAGCCTTTTTATACGGAGGAGACTTACCGTGCCATCATTGCACCGTTGATCAGCGGCCAGAAATCCCGGCTGGTGTTTGAGACTTTCCATTGCCGTCGCGATGGCAGCATGTATCCGGTGGAAGTGCATCTGCAATGCTTCGACCATGACGATAGCCATGTGATCATGTCGATTGTGCAGAATATTTCGGAGCGCCTGTCGACCGAGCATCGCTTGCGGTTGGCCGCGCAGGTGTTCGATGCCAGTACGCAGGGCATCATCATCAGCAATGAAAGCAATACAATCCGGCTGGTCAACCCCGCATTTACCCGCATCACTGGCTACAGTGCAGAGGAGGCCATCGGGCGCAACCCGCATTTTCTGTCATCGGAACTGTCGGGGCCGAATTTCTATCGCGAAATGTGGGATGCAATCAATACACGCGATTATTGGGCCGGAGAAGTCTGGAACCGTCGCAAATCGGGAGAGATTTATCCGCAGTGGCTGGAGATTTCCGTGATCCGGCGCGTGGGTGGGCAGATTGAAAGCCACGTCGGCCTTTTTACCGATATTACCGAGCGCAAGACGGCAGAGGAGCAGATTCGCGTTCTTGCCCAGCACGACTACCTGACCGGCCTGCCCAACCGGGCGCTGCTGGCCGAGCGTTTTGCACAAGTCATGGCGCTGGCCGAGCGCAAAAACGAGCAATTTGGCCTCATTTACCTGGATCTCGATCACTTCAAGGAAGTCAACGACAGTTTCGGGCATCACGTCGGCGATTTACTGCTGAAAGAGGTGGCTAACCGCCTGCGTCATGCGGTGCGTGTGACCGACACGATATGCCGCATGGGCGGGGATGAGTTTATCCTGCTGGTGCCGGGCGTCGAGGGAATTGAGGACATCGAGGTGCTGGCGGACAAGTTGCTGGATGTAATCGGCGAACCGTATCCCGTGGCCGGTGACGAGCTTGCGGTGACGCCTAGCGCCGGTATCGCGATTTATCCGCAGCATGGCAAGGATATGGACACCTTGATGCGGCGCGCTGATGTCGCGATGTATTGCGCAAAATCAGGCGGCCGTAACGGCTATCGGCTATTTGAAGCAGGCATGCTGCCGGAGCGGCAATAGCTGCGGGCGTACTGTGAGCAGTATCCTGGCTGTCCTGCGTCTGGTTGTCCATCTCAAGATGCCGTAAACTCGTGCTTTAACCCGGCTAATGGATTGGTCGGGCTCAACCACTCGGGCCACATCTGAAATTGTTTTCTCGTACACCCAACCTGCATGGCGCTAACGCCGATGACTTGCGATGCGAAATCCGCCGCTATTTTTGTGAAACCTTCGATCGCTACGAGCAGCTTTTCGAAACGTTGGCCAATGATGAAGCCTGGATCAGAAAACCGATCTCGTTGCGGCATCCGCTGATTTTCTATTTCGGCCATACGGCGACTTTTTTCATCAACAAACTGATACTGGCCGGGCTGATCGAGCAGCGCATCAATCCGAAACTGGAATCGATGTTTGCGGTTGGGGTGGATGAAATGAGTTGGGATGACCTTGACGATGCCAGTTACGACTGGCCCACGCCAGCCGAGGTCAAGGTTTATCGCGACCAGGTGCGTAGTGTGGTGTGCCGGGTGATCGATCACCTGCCGCTGGCTTTGCCTGTTGGTTGGGAAAGCCCGTGGTGGCCGATCGTGATGGGGATTGAACACGAGCGCATCCACCTGGAAACCTCCTCGGTGCTCATCCGCCAGCATGCACTGCAATTCGTTAAACCCCACCCGGACTGGCAGCCATGTCGCATCAGCGGCGCCGCACCGCAAAATACACTGGTGACCATTGCTGCGGGTAGCGTGAGCCTGGGCAAGGATAAAACCGACACCTATTACGGCTGGGATAACGAATACGGGCGCCACGTTGCCGATGTTGCTGCGTTCCAGGTTGCGCAATACCTGGTCAGCAACGGTGAGTTTCTGGCTTTTGTCGCGGCGGATGGTTATACCGACGACCAGTACTGGGAAGAGGAAGGCCGAGGCTGGAAGCATTTTGCCAAGGCTGGTTACCCGACGTTCTGGATCAAGAGCGGGAGCGATTGGAAACTCCGCCTGATGACCGAGGAAATCTCCATGCCCTGGGACTGGCCGGTCGAGGTGAATTATCACGAGGCCAAGGCGTTCTGCCACTGGAAAGCCGCTCAAACCGGGATGCCGGTGCGGCTGCCATCCGAAGACGAGTGGTATCGCCTGTACGATGTCAGCGGAGTGAAGGAAACCGGCCCCCAAGCGGCTACGGCCAACCTGCATCTGGATCATTGGGCATCGTCATGCCCGGTGAATACTTTCCGCCATGGCGATTTCTACGACGTGGTCGGCAATGTCTGGCAATGGACCGAGACGCCGATTTACCCGTTCGAGGGGTTCGAGGTACATCCGCTGTACGACGATTTCACCACGCCAACCTTTGATGCCCGGCACAACCTGTTCAAGGGTGGCTCATGGGTATCATGCGGCAACGAGAGTCTGAAAAGCGCACGCTATGCTTTTCGTCGCCATTTCTTTCAGCATGCCGGATTCCGCTATGTGGTGTCGGATGCGCCTGCAGCACAGGTTTCTTCCAGTTACGAGACCGACAGGATGCTGTCGGAATACGCCGAATTCCATTACGGCGACAGCTATTACGGCGTGCCGAACTTTCCCAAGGCCCTGGCGGAGATGGCGATTGCCGCCATGGGCAGCAAACCGGCGCACAAGGCACTGGATCTGGGCTGTGCCACCGGCCGCGCGACCTTCGAGCTGGCGCGCCATTTTGATCGTGTCACCGGGGTGGATTTTTCCGCGCGCTTTATCGGATTGGGCGTCAAATTGGCGGAGCAGGGCTTGATGCGCTATACGCTGGCGGATGAAGGTGAGCTGTTGTCCTACCGTGAACGCAAGCTGGTTGATATGGGGCTGGAAAGCGTGCGCGACAAAGTCGAGTTCTATCAGGGCGACGCGTGCAATCTCAAACCGCAATTCACCGGCTACGACCTGATTCTTGCCGCCAACCTGATCGATCGCCTCTACAGCCCGGCGAAATTTCTTGCGGCCATTCACGAGCGGCTGAGTGTCGGTGGCCTGCTCATGATCACTTCGCCCTATACCTGGCTGGAAGAGCACACCAAACGTGAAGATTGGATAGGCGGGTTCAAGAAGGATGGTGAAAACTTTACCACTTTCGATGGGCTGAAGCAGATACTGGCGCCGCATTTTCGACTGGTACAGGAGCCGTTGGAAGTCCCGTTCGTCATTCGCGAAACCAGGCGCAAATTCCAGCATACGCTGTCGGAGGTCACTCTCTGGGAGCGCGTGGTGTGAGTTTCAATTTTGACCGCGCGATCTCCCGCGAGGGGACCTCCAGCGTCAAATACGATGCGCGCCAGGCAATCTTCGGCCGGGCAGATGTCATGCCGTTATGGGTGGCTGATATGGACTTTGCCTCGCCCGAGTGCGTGACCGATGCGCTGGTGCATCGCGCCATGCACCCTGTTTATGGCTATACGCAGGCTCCGGACAGTCTGTTCGACGCGCTCGTGTCGTGGCTGGAAGCCCGGCATGGCTGGAAAATCCAGCGCGACTGGATCATTCTCTGCCCCGGTGTCGTACCGTCGCTCTATGCCGCCGTACAAGCTTTTGCGCAGATTGGCGAGGGCGTCGTTATCCAGCCGCCGGTGTATTTTCCTTTCATGTCGAGCGTGACGGATACCGGGCGGCAATTGATTCTGAACCCGCTCAAGCTTGAAAACGGTCGTTACACCTTCGATCTGGCGCATCTGCAGCAATCTGCCGCACAGGGCGCGCGGCTGTTGCTGCTATGCTCGCCACATAATCCGGTGGGCCGTGTCTGGGCTCGCGAGGAACTCGATGGCTTACTGGATGTGGCACGGCGTCACGACCTGGTTATTTTGTCAGATGAGATCCATGCCGACCTGTTGTACCCCGGCACCGTGCATACCCCGCTGGGGGTGATCGAGCGCAATATCATTACCGCCGTGGCGCCGAGCAAGACTTTCAATATCCCCGGGCTTGGGCTTTCAGCACTGGTCGTGCCAGAACCGGAACATCGCGCCGCACTTAACCAGGTGTTTGGCCGGATGCACGTCAACGCGGCCAATCCCTTTGCTTTGGCAGCATTCGAAGCGGCATATCGTGGCGGTGGTGCCTGGCTGGACGCACTCATGGAGTATCTGGCCGAAACATGCGAGGCCGTGAGGCACTACCTGGCCGGCGAACTGCCAACAATCAAATTGATCGAGCCGGAAGGCACTTACCTGGTATGGCTGGATTGCCGCGAGACAGGAATGTCGGATCTGGAACTCAAGCAGTTTTTTGTCAAGCAGGCCGGTGTCGGAATGAGTCCCGGTACCCTGTTCGGCGAAGGCGGCAGCGGGTTTATGCGGATGAATATCGGCGCACCGCGCGTCGTGATTTTACAAGCGATGCAACAAATCGCAGAGGCAATGAGGAAAATGCAGCATGGATAAAATCACCAAGACCGAAGCACAGTGGCAGCAGGAACTGTCGCCAGAAGCTTATCGGATTACGCGCCAGTGCAGCACTGAACGCCCGTTCAGCGGCAAGTACTGGGATTTGCACGATCAAGGAACTTACAACTGCATCTGTTGCGGGACTTCATTATTCGACTCCGAAGCCAAATTCGACTCCGGTACCGGCTGGCCAAGTTTCTGGCAACCCGTGGCGAACGAGCATATTGAAGAAGTAAAAGACAGCAGCCACGGCATGATACGCACCGAAATTCGCTGCTGTTGTTGCGGTGCGCATCTCGGCCACGTGTTCGAGGATGGTCCCAGGCCTACTGGCCTGCGCTACTGCATGAACTCGGCTGCGCTGGATTTCAAACCACGTGCATAACGAAAAAACCGACACCCTGAATGTTGCCGGTTCTTTAGCTGATAGCTATAAATTACTTGGTTCCCAATATCCCTTCCCAGAATTTCCACCACACCTTTTCGTCCTTGGGTACGCCACCGCCGGTGACGAAGGGACTTTGCGGATAGTTGGTCTTGAGGATACGTAGTGTGTCCTGCTTGTAATCGTCCAGCCCCATCAGGTCGTAGGCACTGACCATGACAACCAGTGCTTCTTCCTGCGAGGGTGAATCCGGGTATTTTTCGAGTACGTACTTGCAACGGTTGATGGCTGCAAGGTAAGCCTGGCGCTTCATGTAATAGCGGGCAACGTGCAATTCATGTTCAGCCAGTGTGTTGACCAGGTAGGACATACGCTGGGTGGCGTCTTTGACGTACTTGCTTTCGGGATAGCGTGTGATCAGATCCTTGAATGCGGCAAATGATTCGCGCAGGGCCTTGGGGTCGCGGTCGCTGATATCCTGCTCGGTCAGTTTGTCGACGATGCCGCGTTCATTGAAGGTTGCCAGGCCCTTCAGGTAGTAGGCGTAATCGACATTGGGGTGGTGCGGGTGTATCTTGATGAATCGATCGGCTGCAGCCATGGCAGGGGCGGGTTCTTCTTTTTTGTAATAAGCGTAAGCCGTTTCCAACTGCGCCTGGACCGCATATTTTCCGTGCGGATAGCGCGATTCGATGATGCCGAAATACTTGATGGCCTTTTCGTAATCGTGGTCGCGCATGGCGGTAGTGGCTTCAGCGTAGATTCTCTGCACGCCCCATCCCTTGGTTTCATCGATCTCGGTCGGATCGCCGAAAATGGCACAGCCGGAGATAAAGACAGTAAGAAGTGCTAACGCGAAAAGTCGTTTCATGGATACAATCCGTGGCTTGATTTGAGCCAATTATATCTGAAACGTGTCTACCCTTGAGCCTGTAAAAATATCTGTCCCTAACGATTGTGGCGGCTTGCGCCTTGACCAGGCCCTGGCCCGGCTCATGCCGGAATATTCCCGCAGCCGACTGCAAGCCTGGATCAAGGATGGCCTGATTACCATCGCGGGCCAAACCGCCGATGCCAAGCAAAAAGTCTGGGGTGGGGAACTGGTGCTTGTTGCACCACAGCCAACCGCTGAGGAATCTGCCTTCAAGCCGCAGGAAATCCCGCTTGACGTCGTGTACGAGGACGATCATCTGATGGTCATCGACAAACCCGCAGGGTTGGTTGTGCATCCCGCTGCAGGCAACTGGGATGGCACTTTGCTGAATGCCTTGCTGCATTACGCGCCACAGGTCGAGTCGGTACCGCGTGCAGGTATCGTCCACCGGCTGGATAAGGAAACCAGCGGCCTGCTGGTGGTTGCAAAAACCATCCCGGCGCAGACGGATTTGGTACGTCAGTTGCAAGCCAGAACCGTCAAGCGCGAATATCGCGCCATCGTCTGGGGGATTGTTCAAGGCAAGGGCCGGGTCGATGCCCCGATAGGCCGCGACCCGCATGACCGCAAGAAAATGGCAGTGGTCAAATATTTCGGCAAGCATGCCGTCACCCATTTCGAAGCGCTGGAAACCTTCTCTTGCCAGAGTTACGTGCGCTGCCTGCTCGAAACCGGGCGCACCCACCAGATTCGCGTCCACATGCAGTCCATCAAGGCTCCCTTGGTTGGCGACCCCGTTTACGGCCCGCGCGGCGGCATCATGCCCGGCATTAAGTTGTCCGAAACCCTTGCCGAGGCCATCAAGGGTTTTCATCGCCAGGCTTTGCACGCTGCAAGGCTGGGGCTGATCCACCCCGCTACCGGCGAAGCCATGCAATGGCAGTCTGAACTCCCGGCCGACATGAAAACGTTGCTGGCCGTACTGCGCGAAGATGCGCGGCTGGCGGTGCAGGCATTGGAAGAGCAGGGCGATGCGGTATGGTGGAATCCGGCAGAAGCTTATGAATATGACGATTTTGCGGACAATGAGGACGAGGATTGGGATGATGAGGATGCGTAACTTGCTGCCGGTATCGTGAATCGATGCCAAACCACCATTTCATTGTTCCTGACTGGTCGGCCTCCGCCAATGTGCGTAGCCTGCAAACTACGCGACAAGGTGGTTGCAGCCTGCCGCCCTATGACAGCCTTAATCTTGGTGCCCATGTCGGTGACGATGCGATACGGGTTGAGCGCAATCGCAACCTGCTGAACGATGTGCTGCCCTCCGAACCGGTCTGGCTGGAGCAGGTGCATGGTACCGAGGTGGCGCTGGCCGAGGCGGCAGGATGCCGTACCGTGGCAGATGCCTGTATTTCGCGCAGGAAAAATACCGTTTGCGTGGTGATGACGGCCGATTGCCTTCCAGTGCTGCTATGCGACCGGGGCGGCACCGTGGTCGGCGCGGCGCATGCCGGATGGCGCGGGCTGGCAAACGGCGTGCTTGAAGCCACGGTCAACGCCATGGATGTAGAGCCGGAGTGTCTGATGGCGTGGCTAGGCCCGGCCATCGGCCCGACAGCCTTTGAGGTAGGCAGCGGAGTACGGGATATTTTTATGGCGCACAATCCTGCCGCAGCCACCGCCTTCGCTCCATCTCCCTTGAAAGTAGAGGACCGGGGCGAGGATGAGAAATACCTGGCTAACATCTACCAACTCGCTCGCCAGCGATTGCAAGCGCTGGGTGTCGGGCAAATTTCCGGTGGTGAATTCTGTACTTATACTGAGCATGAGCGATTCTTCTCTTATCGTCGCGATGGTGCGACAGGCCGAATGGCGGCCATGATCTGGCTGGAATAAACATGACCGACTTTTCCGAAATCAGTTGGGTGGAATCCGGTGTCACCCACGTGGCGCGCTGGCGTTCCGAAAATGGTGTGCTGCCCCCCAGGCGTGTGATGGTGGTCGATGACAGCATGACTGCCGATGCCGGCTATCGTCTGGCTTGCGAGGGTACGGCACTGTTATGGCGTGGCGATTTCCAGAATGCCAGGCAATTGCTGCAAGCACTCTCGCGCCGTATCGACCGCAAGCCGCACCGCGAGCGCAAACCTGCCAAGGTCATCACTTCGATGACCGAGGCCTTCCACCTGCACCGCCAAGCCCAGGCACAACGCTCGCGCGTCTTGGGGATGTTGCTGTTACCGCTGGATGGCGACTACCGCGTGCCGCTACGCCGTGCGCCGGAGGTGCAACAGGCTTGCATCGAGGCCTACGGTGCGGATGGGGAAAATTCGGTGGTTTCTTTGCGCGAGTTGCTGGGGCTGATCGGTGCGCACGAGTGGCGCAAAAAGGGCGTGCCTATCCCCGCGCTGGGCGACCGCATCCATCCTCACTACGGCGTGTTCTCTCCGGTGCGCGGCGAATATGTGCAACTGGTGGCGGAAGCGCCTTTGCCCGCCGGAAAAACGGCGTACGACATCGGCACCGGCACCGGTGTGCTGGCCGCCGTGTTGGCGCGCCGTGGCGTGGCCCATGTCGTGGCCACCGATCAGGACCCGCGCGCGCTGGCCTGTGCCCGCGAAAACATCGCCCGCCTCGGCCTTAACCCGCAAGTAGAAGTGGCGCAGGCCGATTTGTTTCCGGCAGGTCGCGCCGAATTGGTCGTCTGCAACCCTCCCTGGATTCCCGCCAAGCCCAGCGCTGCACTGGAGTACGCCATTTACGACCCGGATAGCCGCATGCTGAAAGGCTTTCTCAACGGTCTGGCCGAACATCTGGCATCGCAAGGTGAGGGCTGGCTGATTTTGTCCGATATTGCCGAGCATCTGGGCCTGCGCACGCGCGATACCTTGTTATTGTGGATCGAACAAGCGGGACTGAAAGTCGTCGGCAAAATCGACACGCGCCCGCATCACCCCAAAGCCGCCGATACTAGCGATCCATTGCATGCCGCCCGCGCGGCTGAAGTGACCTCGCTCTGGCGGTTGGCGGCGCGCTAGAGTTTTATTTCACTCGCGCCAGCAGCCACGCGCTCATCCTTGCGTACAGCGGTATTTTCGTGACCAGAATGTTGCCGTGGTTGGCGCCGGGGACTGGTGTCCAGGTTTTATCCTCACTGCTGAAGGCGTCGTAAAGTTGATGTCCGCGTGCCGGTGAAATCAGCGGGTCCCGATCTACGTGCGCAATAAAGATGGAGACGACGATATTTTCCGCTTTCAGATCCGGCCGTACCTTGTGTAAGGCCAGGTCGCCGCGATATTGCGTCATTCCATCCAGCGCCATGCCCAGCATGCCGGGGAGCGGCTTGGGTAATGGGGCGAGCGTGTCGTCCACCACGCCTTGCAGCGAATCGAAGCTGGCGATAATCACCATGGCTTTCCACGTGCCGGGCGACCGCGCAACCGCCTCGACGGCAAACGCGCCGCCCATCGAGATGCCCCAGATCCCCGCCGGGGTGGTCGGCTCGCCGAAAAAGGCACGGGCATCCGCCAGTACATGATCAGGCAAATCGCGCTCGAACCGGTTGGCGGCAAAATGCACGTTCTTGACCGGGCTGTCGCCATGGGCGGGCAGGTCGGGAATCACGCACTTGAACCCGGCCGCCGCAAAACGCTCGGCCACCGGCAGCAAGCTTTCCTTCCTGCCGTTGCGGCCGTGCAGCAGTACCAAAATGCCATACGTTTCGCCATAAGGCGATAAAGCATCGCCGTGGTTTGCCAATTGTCGGCGGAGTGCCGCGCCGCGCTTGCCCGGTTTTTTCGTGGCATCCGGTGCGACCATCAGGCAGGGCACCCGGCCGTGATCGCAGCTTTGCGCGTGGATGCGCAAGCCGTGCGCAGCCGGGTGGGTTAGCCATTTCTTCTGGTCATCCCGTAGCCGCTGCCGGTCAGGATGCAGCAACTGCCCGGCGGCGGTCCACGCAATCGCGGCGGTGACCGCCAGCGCCAGCAGGACTATGCCTGCGGCGCATTTGAGTATGGTTTTTAGCCTCATTGACCGACGATCTCATTCAGGCTGTACCAGTTCATGCGGCGAGTCAGCAGCATCACGGCGGCGAGCGCGGCGAACATAACCAGCGTGCCCATCAGCAGCGCGTTGTCTTCCGATTGCAGCACGCCGTACAGCACCGCGTAGAGCAGGGCGATGCCGCCGGAGAAGACCAGTGCTGGTTTGCGCTGGCTGAGCACGCCTGCCAGATAGATACCGATGAGCGCAACGCAGGCCGATCCCGAGACAACGTACGATGCGAAGAACGGCATATGTTCAGACAAGCTGATAATCAACAGGAAGAACATCGCCATCGCCAGTCCGACCAATAAATACTGCATGGGATGGATGCGCAACCCCTGCAGCACCTCGAACATGAAGAACGCGGTGAACACCAGTACCACGAACATCACACCGTATTTAACCGCGCGCTCCGACAGCATGTAGATATTGATAGGGTCGATGAAATCCACCGAAAAAGTTTCGGTTTGTGTTTGGCCGTTGTTGGAGGCGCTGTTGCGCGCCAGGTTGGTTACCAGCCATTGCGCGCTAAAGCCATGATCGTCCAGCGTGCGGGTACGTGGCAGGTAGCTGCCGCCGAAAGATGGGTGCGGCCAAGCGGATTTTAATGACATCTCGGTGTTGTTGCCGGAAGGCGTCACCGCCAGCGTGGTCATGCCTTGCAGATCGAGCGCAAAGTTAAAATCCAGGCTGTGCGATTGCGCTGCTGCCAGGGATTGTAGTGGTACGTGCATGCCGTTGCCGGGCACCGGGTTGACACTGCCTGGCGCAAACTCGTACTCGGCCCCGTTAAGCGTCAATACCGGCGCGTTGCGGATGCCGCGAGAATCGCTCACGCTCATCACAAAATACGCCGCCTGCGGGATGATATCGTCCACCGGCTTATCGATGCCGTAACCCTGCGGCACGACAAAATCACCGACCACTGTGCTGCGCAGGTTGAACAGCCGCGCCTGATAGATGCCGCGGCTGCGGTTTTCTACATCGGCATTGCCGTTGATCTTGAGGCCGTGCGGAGTCAGCAACTTGGTATGAGGGCCGGATTCAGTGATGACGGTCTTCTCTTCACCTTTCTCGTCCAATGTGGTGCTGTGCTCGCGCAGCTTGTAGCTAATCACCAGATACGGCCCGATCAGTGTCTGCGGCCCGGATGCGCTGCGTGCAATATCTTGCTGCACCTGGCTTTGCAGCATTTGGCGTTCGCTGATCTTGGATTCAATCATGGTCAGAGGAATCAGCAGCAGCAAGGCCAGCAGGCCGATCATCAGGGTTTTGGAAAACAATGGATAGCGGTTCATGGTTGGCTCCTAATTCAGTTCGTGTTCTTGTTGAAATGCCGAACGGATGAGTATCAACATCATCCCCACCATCCCGGCCACAATGCAGCCAAGATGCAAGGGCAGTATCCATTCCATCATTAGCAGCTGATTGGCATCCGTCAGCGGGGCGAATGGGTGGATGTCTCTATGCATCACTGCATCCAGCAGTAAATGGCTGCCGGTGCCGATAGCCGCGCCCACCCACGCTTGCAGCCAGGTCATCTCAAGATGCTCGTCGGCGTCAGCGCTCCAGCGTTCGTACAATCGCCATGCATGCGTAATCGCAAATCGCCCCAGCAAAACCGATCCTGCGGCAATCAGCGCTGCGCCAGTCAATGTGTGGGAAAAACCGTGGATCGGCGTCTCGATGAGCCACATGCGATATAAAGGCTCTACATCCATCGCCACATTCGCCAGCGTAAACATGGAAAGGCTGAAGTGATGGGGAATCAGTCCCTTGATGGCTAAACCAGGGCCGAAATGAAACGGGGTAAACGGCATGATGTTCTCCTGTGGGTTATTGGAGATTGCAGAATGCCGAGGTTGTGTGTGGAGAGAATGGGGTTTGTGTGAAGTGGAAGAAAGTTAAAGCAGTTTATTGATGGTTCGCTCTTGTCACTTGATGCATATTGAGAGCAACTGGAAAACGGGATTGCGGCAAATCTAGTCTATGGGGAGAGGGCTTACTATTGATCCGGCCCAATGAAGTCTCAAGCCGCATACCTGACGTGCCGATCCTGGAAGTAGCCAATCACCCTTTCAGGAGTTTTCTCCAGCATCGCCATGTGCTCGCTGGCAGCCTGGCG